>Ga0065711_1036621_pt1 | contig 20789 bp, 14 predicted proteins | sample Hoacrofraction12_FD_59098 | JGI IMG/M metagenome (GOLD analysis project Ga0065711, IMG submission 59098) | Hoatzin crop microbial communities from Cojedes, Venezuela - Epithelial fraction 12 v2 (version 2) | ecosystem: Host-associated > Birds > Digestive system > Esophagus > Crop | place...
GGGTGTCCGGTGGGGCAGAGCCCGCTCCCCGCGCAGGCCGCTGCCTGCCGGTGCCGTACGGTTCGCGTTCGGTGCCCCCCGGGTGATTCCGTGGCTTTACAGCGGCGCGGAGGAGGGGAAAGGAAAACGAAGCCGACGGAGCCATGGGTTGCGGGGTAGGACGCGGCCTCACGCAGGGCTTCCGCGGGGGCAGCCGGGGCCGCACGCCTCCCCGGGACCGGGATCTGGCCTCCCTGCGGCCGCGCCCCTCGTTAGCTTTATAGGCCAAACGTATAACAGCTGCCGGTTAGGGCTGACGTGCCTTCCTTCTCCCCGCCAGGCAGAGCGAACAGGTTCTCCCGTCTGGCTGCGGTGTTCCTGGGAGAGCAGGCCGAGGGAAGCCTGATCCCTTCGTGACACGCTCTGTGTCCCGGCAACAGGAATTCACCGAGGCGGGAGCTTAAAAGAAAAAAAAAATAACCAAACGTGGCAAATGTATGGAGCAGGTTTTCAGTACGCACAACTTTATTTTCTAGTTAATGAATACAATTACTTTTAAAATGCAGCTTTTTAAAAGGGTAAAAAACTTAAAATGTCTCTCCCAATTTAATACCTGACATGCAAAGACAGAATACTCAAAATGCATACAAAAATATCACTTCTTCACTCTGCTGGAAAAAGATAAACACGTCCAGTTGTGTTCCTTATGGACGTTTGAATTAGTACAAAGTTGTGTAGAACTCTAGCTTGATTGCAAAATGCATTTTTTTGGTATCCTTGATGGATACATGGATAGAAAATTAAGCAGCACATACTCCCTGGCCCACAGGGAAAGGTATTTGAATGCCTTCTGCATGTTGCCTCTTACCCTTCTGTGTAAATGTAAGCTTTGTGTGCAATGCTGTTTTTCAGAAAAAGTTGAATATTTTGTGCCAGTTAAATTAAGAACGAATACAACCATGCCTAGAAGAAATGCGCAGGCCAAGAATAAGTGCATTGCATCATATTTTATCACAATTAATTCCAGCTATTTGGAAAGGAAACTGGAAGACTGTTGAATATTTAATTGCTTTTTCTAAATATCTGTATGGACAAGAACTGGAGAAGGTTCAAAAAGTAATGTAAGCCCATGCTTCTGGTCAAGTAAGAATCTATACTCAAGCTCCACAGTGCAGATGTTGTCTTGAGGAAAAAAAAATCCACTACTATAATTTTTTATACCATCTTTTCCATTGTATGTGTTCTGCCTAAAAATTAGCTGAAAGCTCACTTATCAGTCCCAGGCAGAACCTTTTACATTTTACATAAAATGTACATCCACTTTAGAAAAGCAGTACAACTTCTGAGAAATGTGCTAGCGGCCTTGTCCTTCACCGCCTTGTGCCCTGGCAACAGCGGCTTCCGTTCAGGGCAGCGTAAGCTGGGGCCGTGCCTGGACAGGGAGATTTTGCCAGTGATGTGGGCAGAAGTGCCGACCTCCCGAGCCAGGCTGGCAAACGGAAGGGGAGGGAATGAGGACAGGTAGCACTAAAAGCGCAAATTGTCAAATCACAGCCAGAGCCTAAGCGTCAGCGTGAACAGAAGTCAGTGCTTCCGTCTGAGGAGGAGCAGATCAGTCCGATTTGCCTCTTACACACACACCTCCTTCCCAGCTGGCGGAGATGCCAGTCTGACATACCCATGGCATGTGTCTGTTTGTAAATACAAACATGCCTTTGTGCTGGCTTGGACTGGAACATCGATACTGTCTAGGTTCGAGCCTGTATTGCATTTGAAATGAGAAACATCACTGGCTGTCATGAAGGCTGAAGTTTTTTGTGTTAATGAAAGAATACAGATGTCAGTCTGGTGCTGCTACCTGCTGTGTAAGATACTGTCCAATTGACTGAAGCTTACAGGATTTTTTTCACTGATCTTGATGGAGTTCACTCGGGTCGTTAGGACACAATAATTTATTTAGTGCTTAGCTTTTCACCTGAGATTTTCTGCTAATGTTACTTGTGGCAAAAATCTTCTCTGTGTGATATAGGAAAATTTCACTGAAAAATTCATAGGAAAATTTCTCTGACGTAATCAAATAAGGAGACTTAAATATGTGAACATACTGAAGCTAATTAGCCCACATTGTGAAACTTAAAGGGATTTTATACCCGGACATTTCTTACACTTTTGCTATTATCTGTTCCCTCATCATGCAGGGTTTTTTTTTCCATTTAAGAAATTCATATAGTGCTAAAAAATTTTAAGGTAGCAGTCTGTTTTCTATCAAAACACATTTCTTCTTCATGAAAAGTAAGAACATTGATTTCCTGCATATCTATTTTACATAGTCCTAAAGTAAGGATTAAAGTTTTGCAGGTCAAATCCTTTATCTTTTGTAAATTATTGCACTTGTGCATTATGGACTGTCAAATGTAAAAGAACAGCAGCAGTTAATGTAGAATTTTAAAAGAAAAAATATGCTATACAAAAATATAATTATTCATTAAACAAACTCCTATATTCCATTCAAAAAAACCCCACAAACCTCTATTGCTAGGCCACATTCTGATTTTCTGACTTGCACTCAGTGGCAGCCTGTTCTACAGATTCTGTTAAGTACTTGAGGACTAAGGTTTTCCTGAATCTAATTTATGTTATGATCTGCCTCTTGATGAAAGATATGTAACCTAGCCAAAATAATCTTCAGTATATACTTCATTTTAGGGATGATCATCAATAGTAGTGCATGATTTGCTACAAAAGGATTAATACAGAACTCATGAACCTATATCCAAGGGCCTTTTCTATTGAAACTTCTCTTTAAAGTTTTCTAGTAATTCAGTGCTGTTTTCTGTTCATCTGACTATTTCACCTCTCACCCATTTCAGTTATCGAACAGCCTGCAGCCATTTAAGTAGTTGCTTGGAAAAAAGGATCATGATACATTTTTCAATACTTTTTTCAGCACGTATGCTCACACAAATGTTCTAGAATTGCAAACCCTTGCCCAGCTAGAATTCGTGCCCTCTCGCTGGGCATCGTACAAATATGGAACAAAAGGCCTGCCACCCAAAGATCTTGGTCTCCTCAACTCTCCCGGGCAGACCACGAAGCAGCTTTTCGTCCTGTTCCCACTGATGAAACAGTGTCATGCACCTTCTGCCTGACTAGTCCCAAAACTGAGTACATCTTTTGTAACAGTCTTCTGATTTTTTTTATCAATATATCGTATCGGAAAGTGCTTGCTGAATCAAGGTCCAGAATATTTCTGGGATAACGTTAGCTAAAATTCGGAGATTTCTAGAGATCTGTACCATTCAGACAAACAATCAGGGTTTTCTTCAAGTGTAAAGATTGGTTTCATTGCAGAAAATGCTTATATAGTACCGGTGCATAAATATTGCTGTGAGTTCGCAGGTAAGACAGTACCAGCAGTCCGTCTTCATGAAGCAAGTCTGCGCATAGCCTAGTGAAATGGTTTTCAAAAGGTGGAGAGAAACAGGCCATGGTTAGTTCTGAGTACACACGGCTTGGCGAAATAAAATGTTTGTGGATGTGTTAACTAAAAACTACCGAGTTCAACGTGGCCTCAGTGAAAGTGCAGAGAAAGTAACTGTTCTGAAGTAGCGTCCCTCTGACTTGTGTCTGCTTTGGACAATTCGGTCAGGAAGATGCAGGTCTGAAGGTTATTAGCTCTCACCTTCAAACTGTGGCTATAAAGGTGGAGGACAGAAACCTCTCAGAACACTCTCTGACCTTGGATTTGTAGTTTTGTGTCTGGCTTCTTTTCTTATTTAATGACAATAATATAAATGTCTAAGAAATCCTGTGCATAGAAATCAGAATTCGTGTCTTTTTAGCCTGACATTCCCAAATGCTTCTGCCACAGAACCATGATGTCCTTCTAGCTTTTTTAATCTTTCACTCCTTTCTGCACTGTGACTTGTACAGACAAGTGGAAAGTGCTTCTCCCCATATTAGCGATAAAGAATAATATTTGGGTCTCCTGCAATATTCACACCAGCCAAAAAAGGAGGGGGTGAATCAGGAGTACCAAGTACGTACCACAATCTGCTTACCAACCCCTGATGAAGTTTGAGAGGCTTTTGCTTCAGGTCCCAGTTTCTCCTCTCACCAACTGCCTTCCAAGCTGACCTCATCTGTTTCTACGAGGCTTCATGCTATGGTAGAAACTACAGTGCAGGGTGATGCTGAGAACCTCTGCACAGCCACAACCTCCTCTTACCTACTTGCCTCTGGGGACCTCTACATCCTACACGCACGGCAGCCTTGCTGCAGCATTTTGCTCGAGCATGACAGAGAGAAGGGTCACAGCATTCCTGTGCCTGCAGCAGAGGCCAAGCACAGGGCACTACTGCATTTCAGGTTGGGAATTAAGAATAGAGTTCTGACTAGTGCCACAATAGCATAATAGGAGGGACACCCAGTAACTGGTATTGCTGCATCAGTAACTTAATCCATCTCAGGCTGGAAATGGGCACGTAGCCCAATCTCCCGTTTTCTGAAAAAGTGGCCTCTGTGCCACACTGTTATTTTAGCAGTAAGTGCTACTTTAATTTCTGGGAGAATTCTGTAAATACAAAGTACCACGTTATTGCTTTAATGGACTGGTGTTGTTGCATGTAGGTTATGTTCAGCATACAGCTTTGCTGCACCTTACTGTAAAATGTTCAGATTGTGCAAGAAGGTGTCTGCTGTGTTAAAAGGAGGAATGAAGGATGGGGGTTCACCATAATTTTAGACTCAGGTGAGCCTTACCTAACTCGTGTTTAGATCTATTTATAAGCCTGTGTAAGGCAAAAGTAGCCCTAAAGCAACAGAGATCAGGAGATGGTTGTGCACATAGAATATACTACATCTCAAGGAAAACTTCACTTCCTCCACTGAGCACTGACATTCAGGTACCCAGAAGGGTATTTATTTATGGAGAGGGAAACCGCTGAGGGCTCAGTTCATCCGCCATACTCTCACAGCAGGACTCAATGCTACAGGCAAAGGAATAAAGCCAGCAGTATTCTGTAAGTAATAGACAGATTCAGTTCTAAAGTGCGTACCTCTTCCTGAACATCAAGTTCATCATCAGTCGGGCTTGGTTCTGTGAATTCTATGGGTTCTTTAGACTCCTGCATGAGCGAAATCTTGGCAGACAGAAATTAAGAAACATGGTGAGTTACAGGTTGTCTGTATCATTGAAATTGATTTATTAGTCTGAAATACCTTAAAATAACTTCCGCAACTTACAAAAGTCTGTTGTTTTCTGTTCCTTGACAAAGCTGTTGATTTAGTTCAGCTGAGAGGAACTTAAATGTTGAAAAGCTTTTGGTCCTGCCTCTCCTCATATGACTAGTTATGGCTTTGTAAAAATAATAAAAGCAGAATCTCTCTAAACAGCTGTATAGATTTGTCAAAATGTTAATCTCTATTATAAGACAGCAGCATGCAAAAATTATCAAAAATAAGGGTCCCATCCTAGTTATTTATCAGTAATATTAATTTTAATTATGATTTATTCATAATACTGAAATGGTGATTGCTAGGGAAGGAATTGTGGTGACAGGAGCACATTATAAGGCCATTTTCCTATTGTGGGCCCACATCTTTAAGCACTACAGAGTGTTCTGGTTGTCTCAAAAAACACAGAGTACAACTAGGAAATGCACAGCGAAGGGCAGTAGGAATGAACACTGGCATGGAACAGCTTCCACGCGCACTCACACCAAGTAGAATGTGACTCTTCAGCTTTGATAGAGGTATATGAAATTATTAATAGTGTTGGGAAAGGGAGCAGGGAATGATTATTCATTGCAGCTAACAATCCAGAAATCCAGCCGGCTTAAACCAAACAGGAAATGTTTGTCATATAACACATTTAAAATTACAGAACCCGTCTCCACAGGATAGTGTCAAGCTAAAACGTGTAAAGGAGTTCCAAAGGAAGTATGACAGCCACATCGAAGAAAACTCCATCTGTGACAATTAAATATAATGGTCCAAATGCAGCCTCCAGCTGAGGAAGTTTTTAAGCTGCCAGTTGTCAGAAACTAGAAAATGTGTCTCAGAATGAAGTGTTCTCCATATGTCCTGTTTCTCGTGTTCTTTTCACTAACAAGATCTTGGGGTCAACAGACACTTCCTTTGACCTAGCAAAATATTCATGTACTACAGAAGCTGTCCAATTTACTAGACTCTTACTTTTTTTGTACTACAGCTCTATGTCTAGTTTTTGACCATGCCATGCTGTCATGGAAATTCCAAGAATGAATGCTAGATGATAGAAGGAAGGGAAATGTACTACTGGATACCCTTACCTTCTCAAATATGGGATCCTGGTTGTCACTGTGTGTCATTTGATTCCTTATGTACAGCACAGCATCATGGACAGTCAAGAAGAATATGTCTTTTCTGACAATATCATCAAAGAAGGCACTCCGTTCCAATTGAGATATAAGGTTGTCTGAACAGTCATAACAGGTTAATACAATTAAAAATAATTTAAGAAATAAATGTCAAAATAAATATAAAATACACTATCAGAAATCAAATGTACCGCCAAATCAATCAATCATAGCTTTATCTTGGCTTACACTTTCCATGTTTCCTTTAAACCCCACTATTCTTTGTGTCCCACCGCAGCCCACCATGTTTATCAGTGTGATAATTCACATTTTTGTTAGAACAAATGCTTCCACAGACACATCTAGAGATCCCTTCTCATCCCTTCTCATCTTCATTTTATTCTTTGCATGAGTGGTAGTAGAAATATTTGGATGTTTACCTTGATATGAAGCAAAGTATACTCTCACATCAATTCTCTCAAACTCTCTAATTATCTAAAAAAATAAAAGTTTGCAAAAAGGACATAAATATATAAAGTCTGTAAGGAGAAAATACATGTATGTATGTATGTCTATATATAACGTATAGGCACACAAACACTTTATTTGCTTCTGAGTGTCTTCATCCCAAACTGAATGTTTTGTTTATTCATCATAAATAAGGAGCTGCCATACTTCGCTATAAAAATCCAGTAGTTAAGTACCTGGTTGCTGAAGTGGCCTATCTTTGACTATGTAAGTGGAACTATCAATTTTACACATCGGTACAGTGCTGCCTAATAAGGTTCTTATTCTGTTCTTGTAATACGAATAATCATGTCTCTTCAAGTGAGAACCACTTGGGCCTGAGCAAGCTTTATTTCCCGCCGTGTATGTGTGATATGATACAATCTTTCATTGGTACATGCAAATTTTTTTGCACAGATTTTTTCCCTCATGCAGTGCACCACATGCACCTGTTCTTGGATGAAAATGCTGCATATGCAAAGAATCATGTCTGTGGACCCCATATGTCTTTTGTCCCAGAAGCCAGAACTGAATCGAAACTAGGCAGAAGGCTGACGCAAGGCACATAGCACTCTTGTATTTCAGTTAGTTAAAAGGTGGGAGATGGGATTCTACCCCTGGCTCTCTAGTGGCCGGCAAGTCTCTTAGAATAATATTTTCAGAGGTGATTGCCAACTCTATCCCCTTTTGTTCATTGTTAAACTAGAGTCTGGGTAATCTAAGATCTGGTTTATGGATAGGATAAGCAATCCCAGCTGCAAAATGAAGTTAGTGAAAGCAGCAATCTGAACATATGAAGTATCATAAAAGACTAAAGACTGAACATTCTGGTCCTACAAACTTGTAAAGGGGCACCAAAAAATAATGGAAATACTTGGCCTTAATCTCTCCACCTCATTTCCCTCTCCCTAAACTAGGAATATTATCTCCTTATTGGGTAGTGTGATGTTTGAAGATGAATTAATGAATGTTGATGAAGTGCTCTGATATTAGCCACAGAAAACCCTGTAAAGAAATCAATCATTCTTCCTTTCTTCGTAATTTAAATAATATGGAACGAATAAATCTTGTGGCTAAAGACTGAAAAGCGATGGTAAGATGAAATTTTAATACCTCTGTGTTGAGTTAGCATCCTCCTGTGCCCAGATTAAAGCAGGAGGCATGTGGAAAGAAAATATATAACTAAAATATTTCATAACATATGCATACAAGGGGACCACATTTTGCAGTTCTAATTTTAGAATACTTGACTATGCAACTTTCATATTTTTCTTTTAATGCATTTTTTCGATTTTTTTTCCACCTAAAATATACACACACCAATATTCTACCTCTTTCTGTATAAGTTTTGAAGGTATTTTTCAACAACAGACTTCTAAAAACTCAGAAATTAACTTTAGCTAACAGCCCTTGATTTACATACTACTGAGTAGTTTCATTTTCACAGAACACCAGAAAAAAATGAACTTACGTTTTTTATTGATCTCACAGCTACAACATCCAAGAAGGTTACTGCTCCAAAATCAAGAATGAGACTGTGGATGGGCACCTTGGGGATGTTTACTTTGACTGGGAGCTCTGAATTCCAGTCCACTTGGATCTCTACTTCTTTGGTGGGAACTTGAAGATCTTCGTTGTCTTCGGGTTCTTCATCAATCTCGAAAGCTTCATTAGTAATACCAGGCTCACTGATGATGCCATTCTAATGTGAAGATAATATAGGGAATATATCATTTAATCATGGAGAAAGTTTTTGAGTTACAGGAAATACTTTCCTGTGATACCTTCTGTTTCAGGAATGAACAAGACAGATACTTGTGATGAGTACCTCCTGCTGTGGTTAGCATAACTAATGCCATTCTATAAGGCAAGCAGCCATTCTCTGTGAGCAAGCAGGTCACGTATTCATTCCCTTTCCCCTCATTCTCAGGCCTCGAAGATCCTGTAAACCAAGTAGACAAACCAAGCAGATTTCTTCTTCCCCTCCCTACCAGCCTCAAGACTCCTGGGCGCCAGGCTGATTACTCCCTTCCTTGCCGGCCTTGAAGGTCCCAGGCACCTGGACAAGCAGATGTTGCTGATGACCCTGTCACAGAACAGGGAAGTGTAACAGTGCACAGAGCACTGTCTATAAAATCAAGCAGTTACAAGTCCTAAGTGGGGAGTTTGGACTGGAACTGCTGCTGGACAGTGAGACCTGTGACCCCCTCGGTGGCCAGGGACACCTCCACCATCATCGGTTTCTTTCGAGGACTGGGTGATTTGTCTTCTTTTATATGATTTTTGAGTCTAGATTATGATTGTTATATTGGTATGTCAAACCATGTATTAAGATCTGATCCGATCTGAAGAGGGTCCAGGTCATTAGAAACCATAAGTTAAGGTCTAGGTGATTAGAAACTATAATTCAAGTGGCATTATAAATTCTGTATTGCACCACTTATAAAGTGTACTACATTCATTCTTTTTATAGAAAACCTGTCCCATTCTAATCATAAATTCTGCGCTATACTAATCATAAAATCCTGTTAAGAAAAATAAAGCTTTAATTGTAACTACAATTTAGTGCCATCACCATTCTGCCATCCCTAAAAGAACCTGTCTGTCTCGAGTGCTGGGCGACAATACTGCATCCAAGAATTTAAAGAAAATCAAGATAGAACACATAATTACCTCCTCCTCTGTGCAGCATATTTCCTTTCCTCTTTTTTCTTTACTGAAAGAGCATCTTCCTGCAAAAAGTCCACTACCCAGAAAAATAAACACCTCAGAGCTACATCCTCCCTCAATAACTTTATTTCTAGGAGACATTTAAGACCAGTATTTTCAGCTTTGAACTAGATTTACTATATATGATAACATGGTATAGTGACTGGGTCAAAATTGGAATGTCACATAACTGAGCATTTAACTGCATCATAAACTGTAATATGTACAGGAAATACTGCATCCTGCACTGAGAGCAATGACAACAGAAAACTCCTTTTTAACTTCCTGCTCTGGAGATTCAATAGGTTGCCTGTACCTGTCCACTCCTGTAAGCATTTAATTACTGAAATGTACATTCCATACTCAGAGGAACATATGCTGCTTTTTGTAAAGAGGATGTGGAAGGCTACGTCTACCAGCCAACTGATACAGCTCACCTGTGCGTAGGAAGCTGGGTAATAGGAGCATGTACACATGAAAGAGCCAGCGCTTTTACTGCACAGAGACAATCCAGGGTCGTGAGGAGTAGAGGTAAGAGCAGGGATTCTCTTGCTTTCACTCCTGTTAACACTATGACCGTCACAGCTGCCTGAATCTGGGAGGTCTTTGGCAATAGGTGTCCTGCTCTGCTAAGTCTCCTGCAGGTCCCAGACTTCCTACCACAGTAAGTGACACTTTTCCGTCTTTATTTTAAAGATGAGAACAGAGGAACTCATAATTAAGGCTAAAGTAATAAACTCTAACAGTAATCCTTTGAGAAAAAATAGAAGGAAACAAATTTGATTTACCTTAGTAGCTTTTAATTTCCCCTTCTTGATTAGCTTTTGTATCTTCCTCAGTGCTTTGAGTCTCTTATTATATACCTTGACTGCATCAAATCCCACCTACGGAAAAAGGACCAAGACATCAAAATTATTTACTTTTACATAGATATAATTCTGAGGAAATCTAAAAGACAGTTAAGAAGGATCCAGACCCATCACATATCGCTTACTGTGGATTTGAGGCTGCTCTTCAGTCCATCAATGTTAGCATAAAAAATTGGACTTGAAAACTTCAGAATCTTCACGCCTTCTGGTTCTATAGCCTGTTTCCAAAGAATATAAGGTTAAGCAGTAACAACCATATTTTGGCTAATAAGAAGCAGTTTAACTATTTCAACAGTTCAGCTACATATCTAATTCACAAAATATGGCGTATCTCGGCTGATAATTGAGGTGATCCCGTTTTTAGAAACTTACAGTCCCAGCATGCAATATGGACCAACCATCTGGAACAAGCTGAAGAATTTAATGCTGAAACTTGTTATCTTCAAGCACTCCACTTCCAAATTGAAGTTGTCCACAATATGCAAAGCACAGCTTTGTCTTGCACTGGCTTGAAGACCGAAGGGAAAGAACTCAGCAATGACTTACATTTTTGTAGTCCTTGACCTTCTTGTAGATGTCTGTGCCAGGAATGTTCCCAAAGCCACCCCATGAAGGACTAACAGAAACAAAAAGAAAAGACCGTGAAGGTAAACATCGTACTTGGGCATTCACAGAATTGAAGGGATTGCTGCATACAAACTGTCATAGACTCTTGTACTCTGCTGTCTTCTGCCAAGCTAATAGCCTCACTGGAAGAGTGTTGTATCTTTGTTTTGAGTTGCTGTGCAAGGTTCTTTTTCCACTTTGTAGTAAATGGTCCTTTCTAAGGACAAGGTACTTTGGTGTCAGCCTACTTGCTGCACCATTTTTATGAAGAGCTGAATGAATAACTTGTTCCATTTGTTTCCCAAACCAGAAAAATGTTTTAAAAGCAGATTAGTTTGAATGAAAAAAACAATTTTCTGACTCTGAAAAAAATTGATCACTTATTTCGTTTCACATCAACTGAAACAATACATTTACAATACATTTACATTCTTTTCACATTACTTTTTGTCCAACCCTTTTGATTTTGAATTCAGTGAATAACAAAACCAAACTATTTTGCAGTCTCCAGATACATTTTTAACAGTTGAAGCAAATTGTTTTGAAGTTTGTAAAGCCTCTCCTCCCTTTTATATTTTGATTTCACAAATTTGAGTTGAATTTGGGAATGTTTTTTGAAGCTCTTCAAATTCAATTTTTTTGTAATCTACCATTCTGTAACAATTTTTGCAAAGCTTTATTTTTATGCATTTGCTGACAGTGCAACTATCCTTTGGTATTGCTAGTAACCGCAGTCTCTGGACTCAAGGCTGAAGAAAAGGAGTTACCTTGTATTTTCAGAGAAAAGATCAATGAAAAGTAACAGTTGGCCAAAGAAGACTCTGCAAAGCCACCTTCTCTCACCATTCCTCTACCATATGTGCTCTGAGCAGCAACAAATCAGCCACAAGCACAAAATTTTGTCTCATTCTCATGCTTTCTCTCCCCTTTTTTCACAAGCTTACACTCAGTCTTGTAGAAGCAGTAAGTGAAAAGATTATTGGCATGTGAAACACACTGTAGTAATGTTACATGCTAAGAGTTACTATAGTTACGTATTAATTACAGAAGCCATTCATACATCTTTTTATATTTGATCTGGAATGTTCCTATCCCTTTCCAGAACTCAGCTGTGTGGGTACATAAAGTTCTGCTCAAGTCCTGCGTCCACTTCTGGAGCCCTCAGCACAGGAGAGACATGGACCTGTTGGAGCCGGGCCAGAGGAGGCCACAAAGATGATCTGAAGGCTGGAACACCTCTCCTAGGAGGAAAGGCTGAGAGAGTTGGGGCTGTTCAGCCTGGAGAAGAGAAGGCTCCGGGGAGACCTTATTGTGGCCTTTCAATATTTAAAGGGGGCTTTTAAGAAAGATGGGGACAGACTTTTCAGTAAGGCCTGTGGCGATAGGACAAGGGGTAATGGTTTTAAACTAAAAGAGGGTAGATTTAGGCTGGATGTAAGGAAGAAATTTTTTTACACTGAGGGTGGTGAAACACTGGCCCAGGTTGCCCAGAGAGGTGGGAGATGTACCATCACTGGAAATATTCAAGGCCAGGTTGGACGGAGCTCTGAGCAACCTGATCTGCTTGAAGATGTCCCTGACCATTGCAGGGGGGTTGGATTAGGTGACCTCTAAAGGTCCCTTCCAACCCAAAGCATTCTATGATAAATAATATGTGGCTAAGTACCACCAGAGTACCCAACGTGATATAGAATTAATACTGATACAATAATGCAGTTTCTTTTTTATCAGTGTAATTAAACAATAGCACACAGTGTTCTGTTCTAAAGAATAGATTTCTTCTATTTCAAGAATTTTGTAAACCCAAGCAGATTTTCTGCTACAAAGCATCTTGTTTTTCAACATATTGTCTTCCTTTTTCATGGTATAACTCTAACAATTATTTCTGATCCTGTGTTACTTACAACTGAACTCTCAGCACAACTGTCAGCAATCCAAACAAAAGGCCAGCAAGTAATCCCAAATCAAGTCCCAGAATGATGGACGCTACACATGTAAAAACCCAGATCATCTGGAGAAGAAATAACAGATGTAAAGTCTCTTAATTATATAACTCCTGGTCACACTAAAGAATCGCTAGACCACACAGTATGAGTAGCAGAAGAATTTAACTTTGGACATGATCATAGCACACCGAAAATTAGCTGACTTCCATACGAAAGTCTTCCTCTTCCTCTAAGATGCTTCTATCCATCGCTACCTTATTAAGCATAGTTAGCTTTTTAGGAAAGAAGTTTTTTTTAACATAACAACATTTTTCAAAGATCCAGTTACTTTGGCGAAATTAAAGGGGATGCAGTTAACCACTGCATTTTCTTCTTTCTGATGGCGGCAGTCTTTGTTAATCTTTCTTTAGAAACTGGAAAGAACTTATTTTCCCAAGATGTAAAATACTGTAAGATACCCCACCTGCAGACATACAGAGAGGGAAGGGGGCTCCTCGGTCATATCTAAGAACCAGAACTGTTCCAAAGAGAGGCCTTTCATATTAATAGGTTGATGGCACTCTCTAAAGTCTCCACTGAATATTCAAGCAGAACAGTTGAAGTGGGCTTCTCAGTTCCTCTCCACATCACTGCCCAGGCAGAACCCAGTGGACCCAACCAAACAAAAAGCTGAGTGCTCGCACTTCTCACTGAAGTCAGTGGAATCTTTTGCTTATAAAGTGGACTAGTAAATGACTGACTAAGAAATTTCAGATCTACCTAAGGCAGGTACTGCCCAATGACACACACTGTAAAATCTATGCATAGTAAGGACCGCATGGAGAAAATACTTTCCATGCAATCTTTTCCTGCCCTACCAGCCATACTGAAGGTCTATTCCACAGAAAACGCAGTGGGAGATGTGAGCAAGTACCCTGAGATATGGTTATAGTGGTTTGTAAGAAAAGCCTGTTCATATATCCCTTAGCATGCCAAATGAATCCACATTCTAGCTTGGATTAGTCTTGCTACAACAAGAAAAAATTTTCTGAGGACTAAATGAGATGCTAATGTGGTAACAACACAAATACATGCACATGAATGAAGGAACGCTCAGCTTTTCTGACCCATATAAACTGTGCAAAAGATAAAAACAAAATGGTAAAGGTTACAACAGGCCATCTTCATTCTGATTTTCAAGCCATCTCAACACAAGATGGCCGTAGCCATGGTAATTGCTATGAAGGAGTCATCACTGCGCAGGAATACCTGATTGGCACCCTTACTTTGGGGTATAGGGAATAAAGAGATAAGCTCTAAACCAGGATATTTTTAACTGACCTAGTGGCACTTGCATTTTGAGGACACACATAAAAGTTTGCTGATTTTAATTCTACAAAAATCTTGACGTGGTAGTTAAGAGAAACTTGGATGTCATTGAAAGGCAAATAGAAAACCAGACAAAAACATTTGGGAGAAAAGAAAAAATTAGGTTACTTACAGCATCCACTTTATTCTGTCTCCACAGACGGGGAACATCAAACACTTGCATGAACATCCCTTTCAAGTTAGCTATGACTACAGCTGCCAACACAGACTGTGAAGAAAAATGATGAAAAAGTGTTATTCAGAAGCAAAGATGCATGTTAAGATAGTGCTTAACATTATACACTATAAACCAGAGCCTCATCTGGTATCAGTCATCATAGTTTAAACAGGGCTATTAATCCTGCCCATCAAAGTTGAGCATTTGCATCTGATAGGTGCTGGTGGCTGTGCTGCAGAGGACAAGTTCAGTACCTTTTGTAAGGGCTCTAGCAATTTCCCCAGGGCAACAATGGCAATCAAAACAATTCCAGCTGAGATTATACCAGCAACCTGCGAAGAACAGAGTGTTTAGAGGAAATGAAATGATTAAGACTTTATCTTAAGTTTCTAGGATTACAAAGACAAGTGTACAAGTAGTTGCACATTACATTTCTTTAGGAACAAGGAGACCTGACAAAGTGCCATTGTGTTTAGACGTACATGGGCAATCATTATACACTTCAGCTAACACAGAGAGAAATCAATTAAGCAGGTAGTGTAAACAACTGCACGCAAGGTAGTAGCTCTTGGAGTGGTTACACTGCACGGACAGATGCAAGGAGCAGTCTGTGTGTCAGCTGGAAAAGGGGCTGCTGGATAACCTGTAGTTCTCCACTGTTAAAAAGCGCAAAGCTGTAGTACTGTAAAACAGAGTAGCATACTCAACATGAGAAAGATGGCACATGGGCAAATGAAGAATGGCATATGGCAGAGCTGCTCAGGCCAGCACATGGGAGCTTAAATACCTCGTGGGCAGCTGAGAGAGGAGTTCCTCCCTCATGCTGAATTCCTACTGTGACAAACTCAGTGTCTTAACTGGGAATGACATTCACTTGAGGGATTTCTGACCCTTAATGTAACTGGTGCTATGTAAAACTTCATTGCCCTCTTCTGGCAGAGCTACAAAAATGATTCACTACCAGAGCACAAGCTGCTAGCTAAGATACCTGTGGCTTTCCATGTGTCAGGAAAACCATCATTTTAGGAATGTTTTCATCCCATTGTGAAAGCTGCACCCTACAGAAGATCAAATTTACCCGTGCACAGTACTAGTAAGAAGAGGTCGTTACCTGAGTCTTTCCACCAGTACTTTCTTGGACTGCAGTCCGTGAAAGAGCAGTAGTTGCAACAAAACAAGAAAAGGCACCTGAAAAAAGGTTGCTGAGCCCGAAGGCAATAAACTCCTGAAAGATAATTGGATGACTGTGTAAATACAGATGTCTGAAGACAATTTTGCAGGGGAGAATGACAATAGCTTCTACAGTGGTTTATAAAGTAGGTAGCACAATAATATTGAGAAGAGTATGGATTAGTAATAGTCGTTAAATGTTTACACAGACTCTTCTTGTGCCAGTGTAACTACCTGTGTTTGGAAATCAATACAATGAAGTTGCTATATGCTCCCTAATGTGGTCATACTTGTCTTACCGTAAAGACGTTTCAAGCTTATTTCCATCAATGTTATTAAACCTAACATTTCTAACAGTTACACTGGTATAATTGCATCAACAAATGGGACTAGTATAAATTTAACTCCCAAGTATTATCAGCTAAACAATTTTAGACAGTACAACAGTTTGAGTTTAGATAAGCCTTTAACTAATGCAAAGCATTGTATTATTAGTAGGATTAATCAGGAACTTTGCAATAAAACACAGTTTCACTGAAAACTTCTAGTGTGTTGAGCCAGAAGTTTTTCGCTCTGAACATCCCAATGAACTCATGCTGAGTCCCAGGCAGCGTTCTCATAGACTTGCCCCAGGGTCACAGATGCTGGCGCCTACTGATGCTGGTTGTTCTGCTCAAGTGACAAGGACCCTGGGAGCTTTATGTCCTGGGATCTGGGCCATTCCTCTGCTGGGAAATGAGGCGTTTGGGAGCTGCCTGCCATCCCGTATAACTGACAAGAACATTGTTTTCACCAAGCTGACATAGTCACAAGAGCTTTTTGCTCACTGTAAATTTTTAAAAATATAATTTTGAGATTTGATTTTTACTCTCCCTTCTTTTCTCCAAAATGAAATTTCCTCTAAGCTTTTCATTAAGCTCCAACTACAAGAGCAGGATTTTGAAGTCGTGTTCTTTAACAGAACAGACCTAGATGATTCATGCCTATTCCCGTCTAACAGCTGTGCTCTGCAAGAAAATGTTGTAAGTATAGTTCCTAGTGTTAGGTCTTAATAATCTATGAGTCTATGAAGATAAAATAAACACTAGCTGATAATAGTATTGACCTGTCCTTCAAAATTATTTTACTACCTGCTTTTATGATGTTATTTCAACTTCTCCAGTTCAAGTAAACTATCTGCCCATCATTCATGGCTGCATGTGTAAAATTCATAGCATAGTTTATAGACAGTAATTCAACTACTAGAATATTTAATTAGTATCTTTGAAGCACATCAGTGCTGGCAGAACAGTATATTCAACAAAAGAACAGCATAAACAGCACTTCCAGGAATATGTGTTATTCATTCGTATTTATTAAACTGAAAGTCAATGCATTTTAGGCAACTTTAAATCAAAGTGTTATCAGATATGTACTTCATGTACTGTAAAGTGACCAGCATGTTCGGAAGTATAATTTTGTTACATACTGAAAAACAGTGTTTCCAAAATCAAACTTTATGTAATCCATCAGCACTAAAATAAAGAAGGAGTCATTAAACAAAGTGCTCACCTGATCAATTTATTGTAGTGAGTGTATTTTCTTGTATGTTCAAAGGATAAAATTCAAAATTAGCATAGATGCAGGACAAGGAAGCTTTCTGACATTTTTCTCCCATGCCCATGGACAAGCCACATAACTCCTGGTGAAGACACCGAACAACTGCAGGAATCCTCTAAGAGCTTGCCAATGCATAGCTCATGTAACATTCTAGCTATGTGCCTTTAGAAACCAGCAGTTAAAACAATTCAGCCATCTGGTGCAGGCAGTTATTCAAGTATGTTCATATGCTGGTGGGCATTCACTTTCGTGAAGCTGCAGGACTTAACTATGCAGTTGCAAGTATATTTATATTGATGTAACTGGTGTCATGCTGAGAAGTACAATAATTTATTCTGTAGGAATAAAATCATGCCTTAACTGAAAATTTCAACTGATACAAATCCTGCATGTAGACTGAGCCTAAATAAAGCTGTCTGGAGCAGCTTTTTAGCTTGACATTGTCTTCGTGTCGCCCCAGCAACACACCTCAAAATACATCTTACAGGTAGAAATGGAAAGCAGGTTGCTAAAGCTGGCCATGTCAACTGAACATCACCAGAAAATTGCCCTATATAGTGCTTAGTTTTAATTACCTTTGCAGAGCTACTGCAGTCACTAAACCAATATAGAATGAATTAATTAGTATGAAAAGCCCATACTGAAGATAAGAGCACATCTGCCTCATGTCTATGTGGTACATGTGTCAGGTACTATATGGCCTTTTCAGCTATTTTTTTTCAATAGTTGAAAGAATTTATCTTCTCAGACTTCAACTTTAGTCTGAAAAATGTGTGTGACTGATGTTCCTTTCATTTGGCTACATAAGTCAACATGAAACAGAACTTAAATTCACTATGTCTATAAACTATTTTGGTTATACTTACCTGGTTTCCATCAATAGCATAGTCATACTTGGTTGCATATACTTTTCCCACAGATACGGCAATAGCATAAGCAACAATAGCAATGGAAAAGGAGGCTGCTATCATCTGGGAAAACAGGCTGACATCTGGAGGTTCGGGAGGCAAAAATCTAGCATTTAGAAAATATATTAGTGTTATCAACTTTAATCAAATTCTGTTCTTACTAAAATTGTCAAGGAGTTTGAGGTGGAGGCATACTGGTTGCTTATAATATGAAGTGTAATGTTGCAAGTTAATAAAAAGGTGGAAACAGCCCATTGACATACAGAACATGCTTATCTAGTTCACCATAGCCCAAATCCTGATGCTATTAGTCAGCAACAAAGCTCCCCTTGTTCTCAGCATGACTGAGATTTGGCCTTATGATAGCAAAGTGAAAAAGTACATTTTTTGAAGCACTGAATAATGGATGTATTGAATAGTATGATGAATTACATAAATATGTTAATGACGCTTCATACTATTGTTAACATACTTCTTCAGAAGATCTCAAAAACTTTTTATCCCCTACTGTGTTTCCACAAATTTTAATTAATCAAGCCCTGAATACCAAATGGAATGTGAAGGTTACTACTGTGAACTGCTCTGAATCTTTCAAGTGAAAGTCTCTACCAGTGTAATCCTGAACATCCTTGCTCCTATGACTGTGGAAGTGACAAGATTGATTGGGATAACAATAGTGGCATGAATATGAACCATAGTGGGATAACTCACATCTACAGAAATTAAATCTATGCAGAATTTAATTATTAAACAATTCCTCGTTTTTTACATCTTCCATAGTCATATATTCACTTTGTGAGCATGAAGCAACTAATTCTCAGATGAACTTCATGAACTGAGCACAGATGTTCCTCAGCCCATGTTACAGATGACGGAAAGCTAGGCAACATATTTATGTCATTTTTCTATTCATTATTGACAGAGCCAGAAGTAAAACTCAGGAAATCTCCAGCTCTGAGTTCTAAACTCAGGTTACAGATCTCAATATCTCTTTCATGTTTTTTCTCTTACCACTGTCATTTTTACCAAATTAAAATAATACCTATTTCCCACAAAACAAGGTACTCACCCTCTTGGAATGCTCTTAACAATGCCTGCATTGTATTTTTTTTCCAAGTCGGCACCATATGAAATGCCAGTAGCTACTATTGTCTGTAATAAAATAAAACAAGAGCTTTAATGCTTGAAAAGGGTTCTTGTCTTCCTGTGGCTATCCCCATCTACTTTATCTGTTATTGTTATGCTCCTTTGCTTACCACAATAACTTCTATTGGTATAGGTATAGGTATCTTGTGTTTGAACCGATCGTTTATTTCTTTAACTGCCATGCAGACAAAAATTGTGAGGAGTCCAGCAATAAGATCTGCAATGTTGGTGGTACCAATGTTTTCAAATGTTTCGATAAGAGTCTGAAAAACAAAAATGACAACATAAAACATGCTCATGTCCACTTGAAGGATATGAAAATACTCATGAGAAGATCCAGAAGCATGGGGTTTTGGAGGAGGCCAAGTTACTTCTTTGTTCAGGCCTGGAGGAGCCTGAGGATAACATACTGTCAAGGTGCTACAGAATCAGTGAATGGATTTAATGGTGAATTTAACCAAAAAAGCATAACTGCAAGAACTGTCCACACAGGGTGCTTCTGCTTCCCTATTTTTAGGTAATTAAGACTAAATAAGAAGAGCCAAACCCCTACGTGTGTTTTACCTCTACCTGTTCTTGGAGCAAGGAAGGGAAGATCTATAGCTTCTTCGCTTTATCCGAATAGCAAGGGAGATCCTGATTTTTCTATTGAATAGACAGCTAGCAGACCCATGGGCAGAACTCTGGTTCACTACGTGCCCAGTACATACGGTCTGTGGATTACATGTTTCCTATTTCCACCGCTGACATCCAGAGAACGTGTATGAACACGTGGGTCCTGGCAGCCTGTGGAGAATCCTACACTTGAGAAAAGCTGTCACTAAACTTGACCTTATAGTACATTAACTCTCCCATCAAAGCCCAGTCTCAGGCTGGAGGACTCTCACAACCTGGCTGCAATAGGAAGCTCCCTTCTTTACCCTTGCTATACCCTTAGCTTGGTCCTATTGTTTATTGCAAACAAGTGTACAGAGAAAAACATGAAGGGCTGACTGCAGAAAAGCTACAAATACTCCTCTGTCCTCCTCCTAGGCATCAGGGCAATTCTCACTTGCTCCCTGTCTCCCAGAAAATTTAATTATTCCATGCATAGTGAAGTAGCTTTAACAGAATAATCTGGTAGAAAAGGGGTTAGAAACAGACTTCTTTCATCCTAGTTAGCTCCCCAAATACTGTGCTGTCAGTTTAAAGGCAAGGGGAGGGTTGCAGCAGCAGAACCACCACTACCATACTGAAAAGACTCTGGTTTTGCAAGAAAATGTCTAAGTGCTTGTCAGCTACATTTTCTAAGCTAAAGAAGAAGCCTGAAACACTGAATCAGATGCCATTCTTCGGGTGACTGAAGCCATTTCATTGAAGTGGTGCCCAGTGACAGGACAAGGGGTAATGGGCACAAACTGAGGCACAGGAAGTTCCGTCTGAACATGAGGAGGAACTTCTTCTCTCTGAGGGTGACGGAGCACTGGAACAGGCTGCCCAGGGAGGTT
>Ga0065711_1005261_pt1 | contig 20788 bp, 14 predicted proteins | sample Hoacrofraction12_FD_59098 | JGI IMG/M metagenome (GOLD analysis project Ga0065711, IMG submission 59098) | Hoatzin crop microbial communities from Cojedes, Venezuela - Epithelial fraction 12 v2 (version 2) | ecosystem: Host-associated > Birds > Digestive system > Esophagus > Crop | place...
AAAAAAAAAAAAAAAAAAAAAGTTTCTTGATATTCAGAGGGAAGCTCCTGTTTTTCAGATTGTGCCCATTGTCTCTGGTCCTGTCATCGGGTACCAATGAAAAGAGCCTGACTGTCTTCTTCGCATACTCTCTTCCCATATTTGTACATGTTGATGAGATCCCCTTAAGTTTTCTCTTCTTCAGGCTGAACAGTCCCAGTTCTCTCAGCCTTTCCTCATATTAGAGACCTTCCAATCCCTCAGTCATTTTAGTGGTGCTTCTCTGGAGTCTTTCCAGTACATCCTGTCTTGTTCTGAGGAACCCAGACCTGAACACAGCACTCTAGATATGACCTCGCAGGTGTTGAATAGAGGGGAAGGATTATCTGCCTTGTCCTGCTGGCAACACTCCTAATGCAGCCCAGGATACCATTAACCATCTTTGCCACAAGAGCACATTGCTGGCTCATGTTCTACTTTGTATCCCATTGGATTTTCAGGTCCTTTCTTGGAAACATGCTTTCCAATCAGATGGCCTCCAGCAGATATTGATGCATGGTGGTGTTCCTCCCCAGGTGCAGGACTTTGCACTTTTCCTTATGAACCTTATGAGGTTCCTGACAGCCCATTTCTTCAACCTCTCAAGGTCCCTCTGGATAGCAGCACAACCCTCTGGTGTGTCAGCCACTCCTCCCAGTTTTGTGTAATCATCTGAACACACAGATAACACATGTTCCAGAGCAATATGTATTGATTTACATACTATACATCTACACAACACTGTGCAATGCCTTATAAATCATAAAATTCTATATTTTCCTTAAACAATTGCCTAGTTTCTTGCAAAGATCTCGTGCTGTGAAAAGGCTGATACTCCACCAGGACCACTTCCTCACTAAAGCGAGGACTGTAAAGTTGAGTGACTGCCTCAGAACAACACAGTGATAAGTTTGTACAAAACAGATGTATTGTGGTGAGTTAACCTTGGGTGGCTGCCAGGTGCCCACCCAGCTACTCTTTCACTCCTTTTCCTCAACAGGACAGGGGAAGAAAATAAGATGAAAAGCTCTTGGGTTAAGATGAGGACTGAGAGATCACTCACCTGGTACCATCAAGGGCAAAACAGACTCGACTGGGGGAAAAATTATTTTATTTATTAACAACAGAGTAGTATAGCAAGAAATAAAAGCCAATCTAAACCCACATGAAACTTATTCTATCCCATAAGAGGGCAGTTCCTGGTCTGTTCTCAGAGAAATCACCCCTGCAGCCCCTCCGCTACAAAAACCTTGTCATGTAAAACCAGTACTGTGTATATGTGAATTTATATTGGGCCAGTGAGGGTGCAAGGGTCTATATGTACCACACTGTTTTCATTAGTCTTATGCTATCATTGGTAGGAAACTGAAGAGTTGCTTTTCTCCAACTGCTCAATATACCAATTTACATAAGAATAATGCTGTAAAGACAAGCTGCACATTTAAAAGTCATCATCAAATCTACTTCACAAAATATAATAAATATTAATTTTTAAAATTCCATTTAACATTTTTGGAGTGAAACAACATTACTTTTCTTCACAGTATGCAAATTTGGAATACTAATTCGTAATTCAATTATACAGTTAGCATAATGAAACTACTTGGGTTAAAGGAACACAGTTTATGGCAAACACTGTAAAGAACTGGTGAATCATACTTAGATTTTATATGAAACTATAATTTTAATTATAGATGTTGATATGATCTTATGACTTTTGAAACTGAGCTTTGAGTAAAATATTTGGTATGGTAGGAGTCATGATAAATTCAGTAGTCTAATGGCGAATTACCTCATAAAAATATTTCTGTAGTGAAACACATTCATAAGTATACCTGTTTATTTTCTTCCTAAAAAAAATCTAAAATCTAACCTGCATATTACAAGTAATGTTCTGTGAGATAATGAATGAATGCTTTAAAGATTCCAAGCACAGGGTAATTTGAATAATTGTGTGTTGTGCTAAGTGACCAACAATTCTTCAAAAAATTGTGTTTGCTAACTTTTTCCATTCAGAGGGACCGGAACTAAAAATAGTTTGTTCTTTAGATATCTGGTGGTAAATGCTGACTTTTCATGTCAGAAATTGCATTTTCATCAGAAAGAGAGTGCAGGCTCTAGGCTAAAAGAACTGGTAAAAGGCTTTGGAAACACTGGGAAAAACAGTAGGGAACAAACTGGAATCTGTATTGCTGGCAAGAGGAAGTCAGGTGAGGAAGAACAGGAGACAGCTGTAGGTGTGCTGACATTCAGCAGCAGGCATACTAACAAAGCAAAATTTTCCAGTGTGCTCAAACAAAGAACCAGAAGCAAAATCACAGAGGACTGAGAGTGTTCATTATAGAACACATGTTGCAGGAAAACGCCTAAGAGAAAATAAATTTATTAAAAACAAAAAGGAAGGAAGGGTTAAAAAGGAAGGAAGCGGGGAGGGAGAAGGCAAAGAAAAAAAGAAAACAGAGAGAAGAGAGAAAGACTATATCATTCACTATATATATATATTATAGTATGATTTTTCTTTAAAAATAAGTAAAAAAAGTGTTCTGGGTGGTTTTTTTGTTCCCTGGCAGAGGCATAAAGATTCTTTATCATGGTATTTAACATACATTAAAAAATTACTGTAAGCTGTAATTGGTTAAAATTAATTGAATTGAAATGAATAATTTTCATTTCCATAAGACTGATTGATTACAGATTCTTACTAGGATACTACTACCATAAGACAGGGTTATTTGTACCATATGTCCTAAGAAGGAGAAGGAAATACAGAGCCATCTGAATTGCTCACCACTCTAGGTTTTTGAGCAGCAATAATGCCAGTGTCTCAATAAGAGGCAAGGTTGAGAATTAAATGTAAACGACGTTGTTTCACGAAATGCGAACACACAGAAGATGAAGATAAAGATACAGTATCAGGTCTCCAAGACACAACGAAATCATGGAGGTACAAATTTCAGCTAGATTGGGGTTTGTCAGGAACCTCCTTAGAAACATTCCAAAGACAAATGCAAACAGCAGCATGTAGTGATGACTCTAAACTACTGAAATATAATACTCAAATATTTTTGTTTCACAAACGGTATCTTTGGGAAAACATGAAGCCTCTATATGTCCAGTACAGATTCCAGCTGAGGAAGACTGAGCAAGTAAGCATATTCTCACTGTTTAGAGCAGGGTGGCAATAAACTGAGTGGCAGACGCTCTCTGTTAACCCTCACCCTCCCACTGGAGGAAGCAAAAAAGGAGGAGAAGGGAGAGAGACTTACAAATTAAACATTAGAAGTTTTATTAATTACATTAATAATACTAATATTAATAATAAGAGAAACAATGCAAAATATAGAAAACCGATACTTAGTTTCTCAGACTTGGGTGCCCAGGAGCAGACATCCTGCCAGCAGCTGCCAGGCACCACAAGGAAGTCCTGGACTGGCCTTGGCAGCAGACAGGAACTGGACTCAGGAATGCACAGATCGGAATCTGGATCAGGATCGCAGGCAGGACAAGGAGCAGGGTCCTCTTCAGAAGCCAGACATGGACGAAGACATCAAGACCCTCATGATCCCCCAACTTTAAACTCGGTGTGACATGCATAGCATGGAATAATGGAACACGTAGTTGGTCAGTACAAGGTCACCTGTTCTGTCCACCCATCCCCACAAGTGATACCCTTTATTACTCCTCACTTGCGGGACCTAAGAGGCCTATCAGTGACCTTGGCTGCTATAATCATAATTATAAACAAGGGCCTTTTTCTCCATTCCCTTTGTACCGTTAGCTCAGTAAAACTAAAAACATTCGGTGTTATCAACTTTGGAGTGGACAGTGTCTGTAAAATATGCAACCAGCTTCAGAAAAAAGCACTTAGCTAGCAGAACCTAGCTATAAAGAATATTCACTAAAAGAGGATTGATTCTGTTTTAGCCAAAACCAGGACACTTATGTTTTGAAGATTACAGGAGAATAACATAAACTGAAAACATCTGAGGAATTAACATTGATGAACAGTTTCCCATGTAAACTTTATGCATCAATTCCATATATTTTAGTACGCAATAATAATTGTTAATGTTAGTTATTTTTAAGTCATACTTCCTGTCCTGTTTTTCAATGTAAATTTACTGGTTTTTTACATTTTCTTTTTTCTTTTTTTTCAGCAACAGAACAGTCCCAAAATGCCAATCATTTAAGAAAAAGAAATTTTAGACATTTTTTGGAATTTGCATAAATATTAGTAAAAAATTATTACAGATATAGTTAATTTATCATCATGAAATATTTTGAATGCAATTTCAAAGTGTATCCTTAAAACCCTCACAGGTCTCTGTATTAAGTAAAATAGACATTCCATCCTCAGATCATAACTGAACATGTGTTAGTAGGTGTGTAAGGCAAGTAGGGGAATTTAAGGAAAAAATATTTGTAGATGCGTACACTCATAGGTAGAAATAGCAGCTTTCAATTGCTCCAAGTCAATCTGTTAATGACAGAAATGAAGAGCAAGGAGGTAACACACATGATAGTTGATGGATATAAAAAGTCCATAGTTTAAGTATGGAACAATAATTTGCGGGACTGAGAGCTTTATAAGTAATAGGAATCTATTGGAGCTGAAGATGGGGAAGTTGGCTGGGATATAGGTGAGATACTGTTTATTTTGTTATTTCTACAGATGACAGCTTAGTGAACAAGTGAGGCAAGAGTGCTATAGACATCTGCTACATTTAGATTCTGGGGTCATTAGCACAGAGATCTACAGTTTGTGTTCAAATACACTAGGATACTCTCAAAAAAGGGTACATTTATACATTCCACTAAAATTACTTTTTTTGTGAAGTGATCTTCAGCACTTTGGACATAGCTATGAGCAAGATAAAATGAATAGCTTTTTTGGGGTTTGTTCATTTTTTTTTCTTAGAGGAGTATGAATGAAGCAACTGAAGAAAAATGTAATGAACACATTCTTCGTAATTTTTTTAAATGTGTTTATTGCTTTTCACTTTTTCACAATTTCATAACTAAATAATTTCTGTTAAACACTGAAATTACTGCACATATATTTCAGTATGCTTCTATCTAATTTCAGGTTTCTATTGGTTTATATTCTTTAAATTAATTGCTATGCCATTTTGGCATTTGGGAAGACTAGTATAATTCTCACTTACACAGAGGACCTGTCACAATATTCTGTCTGGTCTAATCTCTCCCACACAAAGCAGAGATAATTTCAAAATTATAATGTTCAGCATGCAAATTTCACAGCTTCCACGGGTAACCTGTTGCAATGCTTAATCACCTTCATTATGAAGAATGTTTTCCTGAAGTCCGAACAGAATTTCCTGTGTGACAACCTGTCTGTTGTTTCTTATCCTATCACTCTGCACCTCTAAGAAGAATCTGGTTCTATTGCTTTACAGTCCCATAAAGAGAAAACAGACTTAGATGCATTCTTATTCTTCTATTCCATAAGCTGAACAAATCCAGCCCAGTCTCTCCCTGTATATTATGGGCTGGTCTAGCCCCTGATTATGTTGGTGGCCTTCTACTGAGCTCATTCCAATATACCCATGTCTTTCCTGTAGTGGGGAGCCCAGAAATGGACGCACTGATATAGACACTGTTTCATAACTCTTGAATGATCACTACTCTAGACCTGCTGGCTACAGTTTTGGTAATACAACTTAGAGTGTTGTTAGCCTTAATGAAGTACTTCTGATACATACTCAATTCATTCTATGTCAGCTCTCCCCCTGACCTTTCTTCTTCTGCAGAGTTGATACCTACTTGGCTTGCCTCGAACCTGCACTGTGGCATGGTGTTATTCTGTCATGAACAGGGCTTTTCATTTTTCTGTTGAAATTCATGAAGTTCCTCATATCCCATTCCTTCAGTCAGTCAACGTATGTCTTGATGGAAGTCCCACCCTCTACAACATTATTCACTCCTCCCCGTTTCATGTCACAGATAAGCTTGGTAGCACTATCTTTCATCTCATCATTGATGTTAATGGAGACTGCAATATTTACCCCTGAGGAATACTTCTTGTAACTAGTGACCAGTTAGTCTTTGAACCGTTACTGTTGACCAATATTTTTTGAGCTAAATGCACAAGCCAGTTATTTATACACTATGTAGTACACCCAGACAGTCTATATTCTCCTAATTTGATTACAAGGATTCTACTGGAGATATTATGGAAAGCTCTGGTAAAACAAAGTACATTACATCCATTGTTCTCCCTTTATTCACAGAGCCAGATGAGTCATAAAAGTCAATCACATTGATCAGGCACGATTTCCCCTCAGTGAATCTTCATCAGCTCTCCTCACCCACCTTCTTGCCCTTCATGTGTCTAGAAATGTTGGAAATGTTTTCCAGGAAGATTTGCTCCATATCTTTCCACAGTTTGAGTTGAGGACGACAGACCTATAGATCCTCGATCTCGTCCTGTTTTGAAGATGGGCACCACACTAGTGTTTTTCCAGTCAGCAGACACCCACCCCAAAACAGCAGAAAGCAGCCTCTCAACAGAATGAATTCATCATCTTAGTACGATTGGATACATCCCATCCAGTTGCACAGATTTCTATACATCTTATTTATCTATGTAGTCCCCAAGTCTGTGAACCTTGTGAAGTTCATAAAAATGAAATGCAAGGTCCTGTACGCAGGTCAGGGCAATCTTCAATATCAGTACAGACTGTGTGATGAATTGATTGATACCATACCTGCAGAAAAGCACTTGGGGATACTAGTGGACAAAAAAATTGATGCAAGTTGGCAGTGAACAGCCCAGAAATCCCGTCTGGACTCAATTTTACAGCCCAGCCAGATTTTACAACCCAGAAAGCCAATCCCATCCCGGGGTGTGTAGAAAGAAGCATGGCCAGCAAGGTGAGGGAGATGATTCTGCCCCTCGGCTCTGCTCTGGTGAGACCCCACCTGGAGGGCCACAAAAATGATCAGAGGAATGGAACCTCTCTTATACGGAAAGGATGAGATTTGGGGTTATAGCCTGGAGAAGAGAAGGCTCCAGGGAGACATTATAGCAGCCTTCCAGTACCTGAAGGGGGCCTTCAAGAGAGCTCGAGAGGGACTTTTTACAAGGGCATGCAGTGACAGCACAAGGGGTGATGGCTTTAAACTGAAAGAGGGTAGATTTAGACTGGATATAAGGAAGAAATACTTTACTGTGAGGGTGGTGAGACTCTGAACCAGGTTTCCCAGAGAAGTTGTAGAAGCCCTCTCCCTGGAATTGTTCAGGGCAAGGTTGGATGGGGCTTTGAGCAACCTGGTCTAGCAGAAAGTGACACTGCCCATGGCAGGGGGTGTTGAAATTAAATGATTTATAAGGTCCCTTCCAACCCAAACCATTTTATAGCTTTATGGTTCTATGGTTCTATGTTTCCATGAACTTCATTATTTCATATTTATTTCTGTTACTAATTTCCTAGCTCTTGTTGGTATGCAGGAAACATTTACAGAATGAATGAAGTATAAAATGAAATAGTGATGTCTTATGAATTCTAGGCATAGCAGTAAATAATGTTGTGGATAGTCAAGATCTGGTAAGCTGTGGTCTACTTTATAAACACCAGCCAGTGCATATCAGTGTGTATATATATCTACATTGTAGAGATGTGACAAAGACTATTTACTGACTTAAAAAAATGTGTCACTTCATCTGACTGGCTTTCTTACAACAGAATAATACACAATGTAGTATTCAGAGAAATTCAGGCAACTGCTGTTTAAATAGTGAAAAACAAGACATGGTGTCAGCAGTTGAATCTTAATGCAAGCCTAGACATTCAAAAAGTCTGAAGACAATGTTCATATTTTGTTGAAAAAAAAAGGGTTTAAAAAACTCTTACAATGCTAATGATTTGTTACCAGATGTTCATCCATGAATAGTTCTCATTGAAGCTGAAGATGACTGCATTAAGAACAGGAAAAGTTTCACATAACTACTGGTGTGGAAAACAAACCATAAGAGGAGTAGATGTACTCAGTCTTGAATTTTGTAAGGTCACAGTTTAAAGCCATTTTGCTTTTCATGGAAATTGGAAAGTACAGTCTTCGGTGGATTGATGAATGTTCTGTCCATCTCAAAATAATATTTAATACTTATTCATATAATTTCAGCTTCCAGAAGGAAGACGAACCTGTTCTGCTTCCGTCTTCTGGTATAAAACAGGAAAAAGCAGGCATGATGCTCCTTTGCCCACAAGACAACTCTCAAACATAGTATTCGCACCTGCAAAAACAAAATCAACCCAAATGTCTACACAATTTTGGTAGAGACTCCTGAGCTTTCATCTGAATATTTATATAAACACTATCTTACTTAGAATATTAAGTACGGCAAATGTCATAGGACTATCAACTCTACATAAATCCTGAGGAAGAGATGAGTCTTATGTAGATGATGAGTGCGAGAAAGCCTTCCTGGACACATTCTAACAAGCCAATTCAGTAGTTTTGGACAACATGACACTTCAGATATTTTGAACCTTATTCATAACTAAAATTCACGCTGTCATGTTGTGATTTAACCATTGTAGGCAGCTAAGCACCATAAAGCCTCTCACTCGTTCAGTTTAATAAGCAAAAATAAAAGCTCCTACCATCCTAAAAACAAACCATACCAAAATCAAGATTAACAAAGGATGCAAAAACCCCACAACCATGCCCCACCAGCTGACCAATGCCCAGGCTGTTGCCAAGCAAACTCTGCCCTGGAAATCTCCCCCCTCCTCTAGTTTCTATTGCTGAGCACTTCATATGGTATGGAATATCCCTTTGGTCAGCTGAGGTCAGCTGTCTCAGCTGTTTCCCCTCCTAACTCTTTATGTACACACAGTTTGCTCACTGGTGGGGCAGTGTGAGAAGCAGAAAAGACCTTGAGGCTGTGTGAGCACTGCTCAGCAACAACTAAACCATCCCTATGTTATCAACACTGTTTTGCTCACAAATCCAAATCATAGCATAATACAAACTACTACGAAAATAACTAACTCTATCCCAACAAGCACTAGTATATTTCTTCAGGTCTGTATGTAGGTGAAAAGCCTTATAATGCAGACATATAGTTGCAATTTGCACAGTTTACTTTTGCTCATCTCATATTTATCATAGAATCATAGAATCATAGACTCATAGAATGCTTTGGCTTGGAAGGGACCTTCAGAGGTCATCTAGCACAACCCCACTGTAGTAAACAGGGATGTCTTCAAGTAGATCAGGTTGCTCAGAGTGCCATCCAACCTGGCCTGGAATGTTTCCAGGGATGGGGCCTCCACTACATCACTGGGCCATCAGTTCCAGTGTTTCACTACCCTCACTGTAAAACATTTCTTCCTCATATCCAGCCTAAATCTACCATCCCTTAATTTAAAGCTATTACTCCTTTTCCTGTCACAACAGGCCTTGCAAAAAAATATTTTCCCCATCTTATCTATAGGTTCCCTTTAAGTACTGAAAGGCTGCAGTAATGTGCCCCTGCAGCCTTCTGTTCTTCAGGCTGAACAACCCCAACTCTTTCAGCCATTACTCATAGGAGAGGTGCTCCATGCCTCAGATCATCTTTGTCGCCCTCCTCTGGACCCACTCCACAGGTCAATGTCTTTCTTGTGCTGAGGGCTCCAGAGCTGGACGCAGTATACCAGGTGAGGTCTCACCAGAGCAGAGTAGAGCGGCAGAATCACCTCCCTCAACCTGCTGGCCACGCTTCTTTTGATGCAGTCCAGGATATGTTTGGCCTTCTGGGCTTCTAGCACACATTGATGGCTCATGTCCAGCTTTTCATCCATCAGTACCCACAAGTCCTTCTCGGTCAGGCTGCTCGCAATCTCTTCATCCCCCAGCCTGTATTGATACTCAGGATTACCCCGACCCAGATGCAGGACCTTGCGCTTGGCCTTGTTGAATTTCATGAGGTTCACACAGGCCCATTTATTGAGCTTCTCCAGGTCTCTTTGGGTGACATCCCATGTTTCTGGCACTCAGCTTGGTGTCATATGCAAACTTGCTGAGTGTGTACTCGATCTCGCTGTCTGTGTCATTGATGAAAATACTAAACAGCACTGGTCCCAGTATGGACCCCTGAGGGAGACCACTTGTCACTAGTCCCCATCTGGACATCAAGAGATTCCTTTTCAAATTCTCAACATTGTTAATATCCTTAGAAAAGGATAATCTTGGTAAGTGACTTAGAAGTGATCTGTCAGTTTGAAAGTGTAATGGATCTCATACATACACCCCACCTCAGTTATGCATATATAAACACTGATTTTAATGTTTATGGGGGTTAATGCAGAAGCATATTTATAGCAGCTTGAAAATCAAACAGTTTGCCATCTCGTGACTGATTATTGAGTTTATAGTGAACGCTTCTTCTAACAAGGAATGCAATCAATAGTTGTCACCCCAGACTATTCTAACCATTTCAGTTCTTGCATGTGAACTGTGGAAGATGGATGAAAAACATATGCTGTGGCTTCTAGCTATTGCACTGCAGCTCTCATACCTCACTAGCTCTGGTCATCACAAGGAATTTGAATTTAAACAGAACTTAAGACTCAGTTATTATGTTGCCCTATTTAAAGAAACAAAAGAATTAGTAAAGATGTATGTGTTGTGGAGTTACATGTACTTAGTCAATATGCTATTAATAAAATAATTTTATGCATTTATAACTCTTCTTTAATATAATTAATAAAAAATTGTAAATATTCTTAAAAGTTTTCTCAGTGATTTCAGATCCAACCAGGCATAAATTTTCACTTATATTTTCTAGTAAATCAACAACAGGATATTTTGAGTTTGTGAGATTGTGACTATCACTATTATTGGTGATCAGAGAGGTAAAAAAGCTGGTTTAAATTTTTAGTTTAGAGAGACTTTTCTGAGACAAAGTCACAATAGACTACAAAACTAAAATATTTAGTTTTTCCATGAATCACAGAAAGAATGTTTTTAAAGGTCATGTGACTGGGCATGTTAAAGAGAATAATGCACAGAATTGCACCTTATATTTGAGAAAAAAATAAGTGATTTAAAATTTATAAATACTAACAGGTCAAAACTGATGAGCTGTCTCACAGACACTCCTTTAGTTACATATTCATGCTGGAATTCAATTTTTACCATAAGAAAACTCTCAAAATATTTTATTCTGACCACTTCTATTCTTGCAATATTGTGAACTCTATAGCTGTTTGTTTCGATATTATAAATGAATAATTAAATTTTAATTAATTGATTTACAGTGCACTACTCAACATACTGTTTGGTTCAGTGTATTCACAAACATTGAAATTTTACTGTGTACTTGCAGGTATAACTAAAAGCATGTTTCAAATACTGAGTAGTAGAAAAAAGGCAAAATAGTTTTTAGAGTGAATGAGAATTCCCATATCCCTTGACAGTTACTTTCTTGCCATAAGCAGACAATTTCAAGTTGTCAGCTGGGGCTTGTCCAACAAGTAAAGAATTTTTACTTAGGCTCTGTGTGCTTAACCGTGAAATAAATTGTTGTTCTTCAGGGCAGCAAATGTCCACAAGAGAGGTAAGTTTTAAGGGGTTAGTCTTATTCTAAACAATACTTCTAGAAATGCTGTCATTTATGAGTTTCAATGCCTATTCAGATTGGATTTCTGAGTGATATTTGTTATTTATAGGTATTTTCTGAATGCTACTGCAGATATCAATTCAAGTGTTCATGAACTGCAAACTTGGGCACTTCCACCATTAGTTTCTCTCTTTTGAGGGGTATAAATCACAACTACTGTTATAACACAGCAATCACAAATAACACCATGGATAAACACCTTTGTAGGATTGGTGGTCACTTGTGCCATTCACAAGTATGTACAGAGATTTACTCAATTATTCAAAAATCACAAATCATCATACTTTATCAAACTAGTTTGATAAGTAGATACAGGAAATGCCAGCAAAACATTAAATAAAAATCACAAACTTTTTTACTCTAAGGGTGATTAAACACTGGAATTGGTTGCCCAGAGGGATTGTGAAGAGTCTGTACTTGGAGACATGCCAAACTTGTTTGAAAACAGCCCTGAGCTAGTTGCTCTATGTGACTCTGCTTTGAGCAAGGGTTTGAACTACATGATCTCCAGAGGTCCCTGTTGCCTTTAGCCATTTAATGTTTCTATCAATTTCACCATTTTGCTTCTCTGAAGCTGATTTTCTCCACTATAACAAGATGCGACATGAATGTTTTAAAGAGATAATATGCTCCTCATAGATGTATCTCTTCAGAGACCACAAAGGTGGGCAGGAAGCCTGGACTGTATACTGGGATCTCAGGCACCACAGTACTAAAGGAATGAAAATTCTTTAGGAGAATGTAAACATAATAATATCATATTTGTGGCTTTCGTATGTCTCATTTTTACTTCTTGAACTTGAAGCATGAGTCCTTCCTTTTGTTTATGATCTCTATGTATCATCTAAATGAAGAGACAGAGTGTGTTAGTATTGAGAAACAGTAGCCTCTAACAATATTTTGTGCAATGCCTTTCATTAATTTAAAAAATAATCATAAAAATATTTCAAGTTTTGCAATTGAGACTCCATGCAGTAATTACTAGGGGTATTTTTAACAGAAGAAACTCAAAGTTTAAAGAACAGATTGCTCCAAGGTGTTATTCAGATTAAAACGTGAAGGATCGCATAAATATCCCTATGTCTCTTCTAAATTGGGGGCCTTCCTTTGAGAGTGTTAACAATGGTATGATAAAGCGAGACCTAAAGTATAAAATGCCTGATGCAGAATGAATACTTTGAGTAGTATTAAAAGTTATATTGAAATAGAGGTTGAAATAAGAGGTGGATTAACCCTGACCAGCTACCAGGCCCCCATCCAGCCTCTCTCTCACTCCCCCTCCTTAACAGGACAGGGAGAGAAAGTAAGATTAAAGATCTCATAGGTCAAAATAAAGAGAAGGAGATCACTTAGCAGTTACCATCGTGGGTGAAAATTAATTTAATTTATTATTAATTAAAATGGATCTGGATGGTTGGAAACAAAAACAAAACTAAAACATTTTCCCCACACACATACACACCTTTTTCCCCAACTCAGTTTCAATTCTTCATTTCCAACTTTTCCACTTACCCCCTGCCAAGAGGGTAGGGGTTATGGGGGTCAGGAGGTTGTGGTCAGTCCATAACAGTTAATCTCTGCTGCTCCTTCCTTCTTACAGGTTTTCCCAGGTCCTGTTTGTGTCCTCTCCATGGGCTTTAATCCTTCAGGATAAACCTGCTCCAGAGTAGTCTTCCATGGGTTGCAGTTCTTGTCAGAAAAATCTACTCTGTTGTGGGCTCTCAGCAGACCACAGTTTCGTCAGGAAATATCCACTTGCTCTGATGTGTGGTCCTTCAAGGTGTGGGCTGCAATGTGATTGTCTGCTCTGATGTTCTTTCCATGGGCTGCAGGAGAATCTGTTCTCTAGCACGTGCAACACATCTTACCCCTTCTTCTTCTGTGAACCTCGCTGTTCCCAGAGCTGTTTCTCACTTCTTTCATCACTCCTGACTGCCTGTGCAGCATTTTGCCCTCTTTCAGATATGTTTGCCCAGAGGCTCCACAAGCTTGGCTGATGGGATCAGCTGTGTCATGTGGTGGGTCTATTGTGGAGCTGGCTAGAACTGCCCCCGTTCAGCATGTGACAGTCTCAGTCTCTACTCACAGAGGCCACTCCTGCAGCTCCCCACTATCGAAAACTTGCCACTTATACCCAAAATAAAATAAAATTATATCTTGGTGAAAGTTACAAATACAAACAAAAATATCAAAATTTAGTTGTATTTAGGATGTTAGCATGAAACAAAGAGCAATAAGAGCATGATCAAGTATTTTCATTTAGAAACCTATACTCAGTGGTAGAATCACTTAGCCAAGGTAAGTAGAGAGACATACTGAAGAAAGGGGATGGATAGGGTAAGAACTGCGGACACTAGAGGAAGTGTAAGTTGTAAGAAAGAAATAATGTCGGCATAAAGGACCATTTATTCTATTGAATATTTATATTCAATGTTAAACTCTTTATTTCTTGAAAGGAATTATTTTAAATCAGGCATGCCAGCAGGGTTATGTGATTAGTGGAAAGTCAATCACAAAAAGCTAAAAAAACTTAAAATTTCCAAATTTGGAATTTCAGAATCTTTATCAACACAAAGCACATATAAAAATAACATTTATATATGTATATATATGGACACATGTGAACACACGTAAGCATAAACAGCTGATGTAGATGGAGTCCAAGTCGACCTCATTTAGTCATCTAGCCTTTTTCCATCCTTCTAAGTAAATTGTCTGTGTTCTCCAGGATGTTAGTGAAGGTCTGTATACACCTTCCTAAATCTTCAGGGTGAAATCTTGTTTAGCTAAGGATGAGGGGCTTAAAATAGATGCCTATAATTTTCCCTAGTTTCTGCAAGCATGACATTGGGAAATAAATTTTGCAAACAACTTAGAAAATTGTCAATCTATCTAATCAAAAAATATCATATTTGTTCTAGGACAGTGGTCCAAATGCAGTGCAAAATAAAATGTACCAAGGGAAGCACAAGAAAGATTGCTTTACTATTCACTAACTTTCCAAATTTCTTTTATACCCCTGTAGGTATTCTGTGAGCAGTGGACTAACTTTAACAGATGGAATTGAACAAGAAGTAACCTTATCTGAATGTTTATCAGCTGGTGAGCAGCATATGAGGGAGCTCTCAACTTAGTCCCCTAAAGCAAATAGAGCCCATTTCTCTCACTTTTTGGGTAAGTTTTGCAATCAAAAAGAAAATGTAGCGTTGAGTCTTCCTTATGGTATGTTCTATGAATTGTAGTAATTGTGCCCACTGAGAGCTCTGTTCAGTTTATTAAACGTACCTTGCAGACTACATACAATTCTATTTTAAACACAAATGGCCTTAAGCAGAATACAGTTGCCTAGACGGTTTGCTCTGTCAAAGAAGAAAATGTCAAAAGAAATGATATTCCCCAAATTCTTCATTCTTTTTTACTATGGCAGAGAAACAACAAAGTAAGACAATTTTTGTGATAGGAAGAAACAGGTGTGGGCCAAAAGGTGATTGTACCACTCACAGCTAGAAACATGTATGCAGCTACTCCCTGTCAAAGTTATAACATTATTTAAATCTAAATTGCATACAACTGATGAATCTGACATTAATTTAATTTTTGTAAAGAACAGTCCCTCAGGAAGCTCTTAACATTTTCCAGAATTACTGAGGCCCCTTTTTTTTTTCTGCTACTTCTTGTGTTACTGTTTCTCATCTGAAAAGGAAAAGGTGCTGAGTATAAAATTTGAGCATGCAGACCAAAATGCTTTTCTTATTTGAGTGCTTGAAGTTAACCAACAGAGCAGTAGTTTCTAGTATAGATGCTGAACAGTCACAGATAATGTTTCTATCAATTCATAGAGTAAAAAAATCCAAAAGAGTTAATGGTTAGGTAAGGTCAAATAACTGGAACGATTGAGAATACAAGATCTGCTTGTGGACATGGAGAACGAAAAAAAATATTGTAACTCAGAGAAATCATCAATCAATAATTATGAATTATTTGTTTAGAGTAACTGAAACTTTAGTCACACATTACACTTATAGGTACAAGTTCCTAAAGGCAGTATTTCTAAGCAAAATACCGCTGTATCTGTCAGCTTAAATTCCTCTTCTCAGAAGTAGTCTGCAGGAAAAAGTGTTATGAATGATTGCATCTGAAACTTGTCATGAATTATTTGTTGCACAGTGTTTAAATTGTTTGTATCAAAAGAGTCTGTATTCAAAGTTAATACAAATGAATGCATTTCTACTCGTTTTAATATACCCAAACTGATTTACAGGACAGTACTATAACGCTGTCCTGGTTTTGGCTAGGATAGAGTTAATTTTCCTCTCAGTAGCTGCTCTGTTTTGGATTTGGTAAAGAAGAATGTTTATAATACTGCTGTTTTCATTTGTTGCTGTGAAATCCAGGACTTTTTCCAGTTTCTCATATTCAGCTAATAAGGAGGTGTGCAGGAGCTGGGAAGGAGCATAGCCAGACAGATAGCCAAGCTGGCCAATGTCAATATTCCGTACCACAGACATCATGCTAAGTTTATAAACGGGGGATGGCCAGGAGGCAGGGAGCTATCTGCTCTTCTAGTTTTCTGTGAGTATGAATCCTCTCTTGTCCTGGAATTCAAACTTTTCTGAGACTTCAGGGTTTTTTGGGAGTTTTGCAAATGTCTCAAAAATTTGTGAGTTTGGCATTCCGTGATCGCTGCTTGGGGATCAGTTGTCGGGTGGTAAGAAAATTTGTAATACAGTTTGTTTTGCATATTCATTATTATCATTAATATTAGTAGTGTCAGTATTATTAGCATTAGTATTTCATTTGTTGTCTTATTATATTGTCTTTATCTCAATCCACAAGTTTCCGCTGTTGTTCATTTCTCCTCCCCATCCTGCTGTGGAAGGGAAGGGAAGGGATGAACAAATGGCTGTCTAGTACTTAGTTGCCAGCTGCTGGCTTAAACTACAACAACAGCATATCAGGAATTCTCAGAAAAAAAAAGGTTTTCTTTTCAAAATAGGATTATTTTTATTTCCATCTTATATTTTATCATTTCCCCATAATTCCAATCTGCAACCATTATTTTTTAGATGCCTCTGGAATTTGCATATAGAACAGTCAGTTATTGAATTAGCTGTTCATTAAAACAGCCAGAGACAAAAATAGTTTATAATTTCTTCTACAGTTTTAATATTGTAGTTACTGTTGTCTGGTCATTCGATAATTTTGTAGCTATATTTTCCATCTTCCCTTTCCCCAACTCTTATATAAGAGATTAAATAGATTTGCCCATTTATATATCAATAGTTATGTGGAATAAAGTGTAACATACAAACTATTAAAATAGCTATCTAAACAATGACCTTAAATCAAATAAGAAATGAACACTGCCTATCTGTGGCCTTTATGAAGTAGTATGGTATCTAGAGGTTTCCTAGTATGTGTATATGCATGTTCATCATACATGATGAACTTTAAAATTAATTTTATACAGCATTGTGGAAGTCCCTTGGTATTTCTTGTCTGTAAATAGTACAACTTTAAAGAAAAAGAAATATTGTCTACCTTGGTCCATTCAGTTTCAAACAAATAACTAGGAATGCAAATATAGTAAAAATGTCATTAATATCTGTGCAGATGTCCACTTGCAATCCTTTTCTTCCTAGTGACTTCCCATCAGAATTACAGCCCGCTGATTCACAATGTAATGGTCTAGTGTCTTTTTGCATTTTAAATGAAAATTGTCAGCCTGGTAACAGCCAAATCTGAAAGCCTTAAAGACCTAAACCTCCATGACTCATAGATCTTAACATTTCCGTCCACAGACTAACTGTTTCTCATTTCCGTCAGCTAGTCTTTCACCAGAAATTTCCAGTCTGTGATGGTAATTGTCCAGGATGCATTGTGTACTATTACTTTAGTTACATTCTCTTGTCTGTCTTTCTAGGGTGTAGTAAATGTCAGGTCTTGTTTTTTTAGATTGAAAGGAACAGATTAAAGAAACAAGCAAGCAAAGAAACAAAAGTAGCCATATATGCCTCCAGCTGGACTTTAAGCTATATTCTCTGGGTTTTATTTGTAAAGTCTGAAATCATGACATACCTCTTGTATACAAACATGTACATATTAAACTCTGACTGGTCATGAATAGCTACATAATATAGTTATTTTGCCCACGGAATGATGAAGTTGCCCTTCTATGCTTATATGAGAACACAGGAGGCTTAACAGAATGAAGTCAATAATTATTTCAAGAATCACAAACCAGAAACTTTCCTATTTAGTTTCCCTTAGTAAGTGATCTGGTAAATGCTCTCAGAGTATTCTTATTTTAAATGGGTAAGTGTCCCACAAGTATCCTGTAAATCACTGGTAATACAGAGCAGCCACTGAAATACTCACCCAGCTTGATAATGACAATGCTTAATTCTTGCTTTATATTTTACCTCCTTCAACTATATTAACTAATAGGTAATAGGCTGTTGAGAACAGGACAGAAAGAAGAGAATGGTAATTAAAGATGTGCAGAGATATTCAGAATATAAGGGAATGTCATTTGGATTTGTATCAAGGATAAACTCTGCAAGATTTCTCTGACGTAACATTTTTTCTAAGTAGAAGTTACAAATTCCAAACACGTTTTACACCTGTTATTTAAGCCTAGTAGCAAGCCTGTTCAGCCATCAGGTCTTGAGTTTTTAAGTCTTGCTAATTTTAGAAATTATTTCTCTTTAAATCAGTGCTGATGGAATTAAGAGCCTAGCTTGAAGAGCTGTTTTTTTGGAGTACACTTACGTTAAGTTTAAAGTGAATCACAGAATCATAAAGCAATAATTTTAGAGAGTCATTGTAAAGTATGATCTGAGATAGTGATAAGCTATCATTCTCATAAATGTATAGGGTCACGGACATGTTGGAAGTGACCTCAAGAAGTGTCCATTCCAATATTCTGCTCAAAGCAGGGGCAGGTCTGACCCTTGCTCGGGGCTTGTGCAATTAAGTCTTGAAAACCTCGAACGACAAGAATATCCCAGCATGCCAGTGCCACATGACTATTCTACAGGAACAACTCTTGGGAAAGTTTGTATGAAAATGTTTTAGTTTCATGCTAAAATTAAATGTATGGTCATCCTTAACCAAAACAAAATCAAAAACAAAAAATGAAAAGAAAACCAAAGATTAAGTATCCTTACCTATGTCCTCACATGTTTTTCAAAATGATAGTATTCACAAATATTATAAACCTATGCGTGACACTTAGCTTCAGAATCCAGGAGGATGCTCAAGGAATAAAAAAGTAACTTTACTGTTGCTAAAAAAAAATATTCGTTACCAATTACATCCTGATTTCCCTTGTTGACAATTAAGTAAAAGACATTCAGACTCATTGATAGAGTTTTTAATAAAGTCACCTAATTGGTTCAGAAGTGGGAAAAGTAGAAAAATTTCTTGAGGACTCTTTTAAAAGTGCTTGTGGTTGCCTTTTTAACACTTACTGATACTAGCAGCTGAAGAACACGTATTTCCCCATAAGTAAAGAGCTGAATGAAAGAAAGCACAGCCAGTCTGAATATATTTTAGGATTTACATGCAAATGACTATCTTTCTTTTTCTAAGTTTCTCACTCTTCCCATTTTACCTAGTCTATTGCTTTGTGCTGTGAATATGGAATGTTTCAATTTCACAGATCTGGAAAAATTTTAGTTTTAACAGCCAAAGTCCACTTTTATTGCAGTCACAGGACCAATTCAGTGGTCACAGGACCAGATCTATCATTAAACTTCGGGGAGTGGAGGTGGGGGAATTTCACAATGAAATAATATTATATTAAAGCACATTTTGCTTATTTTTTAGAAAACTCTCTGAATAATTTTCATTGCAGTTAAATTTGTCTTCTGATTTAAAGAAAATACAAATATTACATTTGTGTAAATTGAAGACTTCTTCTAATCAGCACACCGTGTCATTAGGTTTAATGTGAGACTGCCTCAACTTTGGTACACCATTCTGTAGCAAGAAAATGGTGAATGGCAAATACACAATCAAATATGTATACTGTTCTTTGTTAGTCATGGTTTTAATTTTTGTCTTTTTTAAGAATGTAGTCCTCTTGGACCACCTTATAAACTACTGCATTAGATTGGATTGACCTTTTTGAATAGGCGTTGGATTATAAACACTATCATTCTTTTGACATTGTTATAAAAGAACATTAATCGTCTCTATGAAACTGGATAATCAAAAAAGAGTTGTTTTATATGAATATATAAATACCCATATATATTATATACGGATATATAAATAATATGAATTATCCATCTATATTACCATCCCAGAATAAATGTATACCTGACACTACACCAGTGCCACACTTCGGGGAACCCAGGTTAATAGTGCTTTCATGAGAGCATGTATATGTGAGAAACAAAGAGAAGGGATAAAAATACTAGAAGAGCTAGGGAAAATAACAGAGAAACAATAGACTTTGAAACAACACTACTGCAATCCAGAGAAAAAGCTAATGAAAAGCTTTTAGTGTAAATACTGTTTTAACACTGGATTGGAATGGTAGTAGAGAAAGGTGCTTGGAGCTATAAGGACTGAAATTATAACCTTTGTGAGACTTCTCCAGTGTTAAACAGGATTATTTATTATTTAAAAATAAACAGAATAGAGTTAAATTGCAGTGGGATTCTTCTTTTAGCAGGCTCTTAACTAACTAAACATGCAAGTCAAAGACAGGATCCTTATTATCAGTATCCTTATTCAGCTAACTGAGGTTATAATTTAGACTACATTATGGATAAGCAAATCTTTCTACAACTGAGAACAATAACAAAAAGAATGTAATCTGTGTTTGTGGCTGAAAAAAGTTGTCATGCTATACGGAAGATTTCTGAAGAGAGCAACGTAGTTCAATCTTCAGAAGTCATGGTAAAGGAAAGAGGAAGGAGGCATGATTTAGTAAATGTGGCAATGTATTATTTTATATTCAGACCGATGTAGTAAACCAAAGCATATAAGATTTGTTCTCAAACCGGTTGGAAGGCGAAGGAGGCCCGCCCCCCCCCTTCCCTCTTACCTTGGTATTTGCTGTATTGTTAATGTGCAACCCTTGCATAACCACTTCCTTAATCATTGTCAAAAGAATAAAGTGGGGAT
>Ga0065711_1036622_pt1 | contig 20787 bp, 16 predicted proteins | sample Hoacrofraction12_FD_59098 | JGI IMG/M metagenome (GOLD analysis project Ga0065711, IMG submission 59098) | Hoatzin crop microbial communities from Cojedes, Venezuela - Epithelial fraction 12 v2 (version 2) | ecosystem: Host-associated > Birds > Digestive system > Esophagus > Crop | place...
TTTTTTTTTTTTTTTTTTTTTTTTGGAGAGTGTTGGGTTCTGCAGTGCTGGAGAGGAATGTAAAATGGCAGCTGGAGAGGGAGGCGGTGGAAGCGTCCTCAGCCACCCCGATGCCGGCGGCAGGGGACCCCTCACCGCAGCGAGGGGCGGGGGGGGGGCAGGCACTGACATACGCGGTGCTGCCTGCTTTCCCCAAAATGTTGCAGAGAAGGGTGAGAGGGAAGATTTGGCAGGTTATCAGCTTTGGCGCAGAATTTGTGTTTAACGTAAGACAGCAGATAAGGCAGCAAGCTCATTATCTAGCTGATAGGTGGAGTCTTAGCACACAGTGTTAATGAGCACAAACAAACCCTCCTCTGAACCTGTTGTCATTTGCAGACTTACCCAGAGTCCAGGATCGCTGCTAACAAGTGAAGGGCAGTAACAAAAGCAACTAACACAATTTCACTCTTCATAGGTATTCACCCAGCTATTGCAAATCAGCTGCAAGATCCGTGTGAAGCAAAATTTACCCCATAATGTTAGAAATAGTCCTTTCAGTTAAAAGCCTGTCTTCTTCAATGGAACAATACTTATATTTTATTTTACACAGCTAAAGTAACATTTATACAACAGTTAAAGCTTACCATTGCTGTAAGACCGAAAATTTCCTACAAATTTTATGTATTCATATGTTGGAAATTCCTTTGGGTTCAAACTTCCTCTCAGAAGATGACAATAAAACTCTAGTTCATTGTCAGCTGGATTGTTAAAAGAAGAAGAAGAAGAAATAAATATACTATTTAAGCTAAACACAACCAACGGTGTCTTCCAACCCCAATCTTGCCACTGGCAGCACCAGAGCAGCTTGTTACTGCTCAGAGTCCTACACACCGACATGCTATACATCGCAGGATCAGAGCCTCTGCACGGAAGCGCCTTGCAGGGACGTGGGTTGCTCAGCGCTGTGCCCAGGTCTGCCCACGGCTCAGGGACAGCCTTCGAGACTGACTCGCCCTTCTCTGACACCACCCTCACCACAGGAGTTACCCTGCCGCAGCGTCAGTGGAGCAAAGGAGAGAATTGGATCCTTCGTTTATTGCTTTTTTTGCTATTTAGGCTTTTCACGACTCACAGCTGTTCTACATCTTGTGTTGGAAAACTATGCCTAATTACCTCACAATATCTATTAAATTAACTTTGGCATATTAGCTATCAGCTGCAGGTTTTGTATATACAGTAGATTTAGCAGCTGTACGTCTTACATTATCATGCGTTTTCTGGTTTCCTATGTCTCACCTCCTAGAGTGAATAAGGATGAGGCAAGTAAAAGAGTTTTTAAGAAAAACAAAATTCAATTTGAAAGTTACAATGATTTTACTTTTCAACTACAATGCAAACCAAAGGCATGTGACATTAGCACATCTCTGAACAGCACCTTCCTTGAACAGGCTGAAATATCAATTAAGATGTGATTTGTCTCAGGCGAACTCCGAATTTCCATCAGCTAACCTATTTTCCTTAGCTGTCTCAAAAGATACCATATTTAATAATTAACATAACTGCAAGTAGTCTTAACCTAGTAAAATAAAGGCAATGAGTTTCATTTCGAAATAGTACCAAAGGGTCATTCCAGGTAGTGAGATCTTTTTAAAAGGCTATGAACCTAAGTTTTATAGCACATCACATAAAAAACTTTCTGAGAGAAAATTTTTATCCTGCCTGTGCTTTTTGATATACTGGGGAAGATAAAATAAAACTTACTCTTTAGGTAATCCGATGAGGCAGAATCTGTCATAAGCATACACGAAGATAACATCTTATAAATTTCTGAATGTTCTTGTTCTGGGAGGAAATTTAACAAATTCTGATCCAAGACATCACACTGCAAAGAAGAAGAACCTTTGAGAAAAACTCAAATATCACGACGAGCAAGGCTCGCAGAGGTGCACAGCAATGTGGATACGAAGCCTGTGGAAGTTGACAGGAGTTTCCCACTGATTTCCAGAGACCCCCGACGAAGCCTAAACTGGGGGGAACTGGGGCAAACCGAGTGGCCGCTTCTCCATGGGCCCGTTCTCAGCTTGATTCTCAGCACACAGCAATGTTCCTGTGATGTTTCTCAGAGACCGTCAGATGCATCGGATGTGTCCACACAGTGAAAGGATGGGACCTGGGAGTGAGCTGGCAGACGGGCGCCTGGCTCCCCACGCAGCTCGCCAGCCCCATGCACGGGGCTGTGGTGGGTCACTGCAGCTTGCTCTCTCCCTGGCAAACCCCGGCTAGCAGGAGCAGTGGGTCTGTGAGTCACCCTGGGCCACCAGCCCCGATTGCCCGGTCAGCCCCTCCCTGGGGGGACCCCCTCAGCTCCTGGGAGGTGTCCTCGGGGCGGCAGCCATTGCTCCCCCTTCCTGCATCCTGGCAGGTGGGAGCAGGGAGAAGGGGACTCCCCAGTCTGGACATCTCTTTGCAGTGGCGGTAGTTAGTCCCCAGGGAGGAGGACATCACGGTGCCACTGGCACAAGCCCTCTGCCCAGCCACGGGCTGAATGCCCGGGTGTCTCCAGCCCCACGGTCAGCTGGCACGAACCTGATCTCCATCCGAAATCTAGGTACTGAGATTTGGGAATGGAAAGAGGAGATGCATTTGTGCAAAAGGCCATGACTGGCCCAGGGTGAAGAAGACAAAGACTCTGTCACAGGGCTGGCAAGAGGAAGGTCTCACTGTGTTCAGCGTGGTGACCAACCTAACGCTAGAAAAGCGTATCTGAGAGGAAGCCCTGAGATGAAGTGACCTTCTAATGGCATTGACTTACATCCATCCCACTTGAGACTACCTCGGGCTGCGCTGGCACACTGACACAGCTTCGTGTGTCATCAGAGCAGCTGCTTTCAGACTGCATAGTCGTGTTGAAAATGTGTTAGCCCTGTATGAGACTGGCAAGTTATTAATCATCATCATTTATTTATGTATTTACTTAAGATTACGCTTTGGTTTCCCTCTGCTTTCCATCCAAGCCTGCTGTTCTGTGTGGAATTCCTGTTTAGAGTAGTGAAATACATTGAGTATGCTTTGAAAATTCATTTTTCATGCACTTATCTTGACGCAATAATGTATTACTTTAGATTATTCAATTATAAGTATTACGTGCGCTCATTACTTGAATATTCCTTTTGTGACAAATACTTCAAAAATATTTTTGTGACTTTAGGATATACTTTATTAATATGCATCCTACTGATCCTGCATGTAATTCAGTTTTGATATATACATGTACATAAACCTTAGATTTACATGAAATATGGTACATTGTTCGTATAATGTGGGGCATATGAAGAAAGAGCACCTGACAGGAAACCGCAGCGATGCCGTTTCTGTTCAAGGCTTATGGCACGATCTCAGAAAACCAATTTTTCCTTCTCTTTCCTTTTCTACCTGTAAAGATTAGATAATGATACTTATTCACCAGTTTCACTTAAGTCTCATGGGGGCTAATTAATCTCCCATCCACTCAGCAGTAGCTGCAGTACGACGAGATGTGAGCTGTCACCGCTCCTCCAACACGTTATCGCTTCTTCAGTGACCTGGGGCCGTGCCATCTTTTGTCTCCGCATTGTGACCAAGCTCTGATTCAAAATGTATTACCAGTTTTGCAGTGTTGTTCCTGCTTAAGGGGACAGCTGCAGACGCCTGTGACTACGTGTATGGTAGGAGTTGCAAGACCTTTGTCCCACACACCCCTCAGAGCAACCTCCTGCCCTGAGCACCAGCTAGTCATTGATTTGCTAGTCCTGGCATTTATATGCTTTGCCGCCATTACATACCATATCCAGAATTCAGTGTTTGGTGTGCATCTTTGCTGTTAGGGAATGCTGATATTTTTTTAAATGAGCATGAAAGAAATGATAAGGTATCTACTTCCTGCTGTGTTTCTTAACTCTTGCCTCGTGCAGAGGTTAGGCACACCTGTAAAGCAGCGCCCAGAACAGAATTTTTGGATCTTGTACATATCAAGACTCCAACGATGTTCTTGAATCAATATGTCAATCAAGAATATATCAACAGGGCAAATAGAGAGAAGGAAGCAAATATTCCACGGTCTCGCTGGAGCTGCAAGAAATGCCAGGGAAGCTATTCAGAGCTAATTCTGCACCAGACCCGAACAGCAGACATCTGGTACCATGGGAAAAAGGTGACCAGAAAGATAAGACAAAATTTGATCACCACGGACAAAAATGTATCGGTTGGAGGGGAATGGTTTGCAACTTTCTTTAATTATTCTAATTATTCTGCAGTGGGCAGTTCTGCCCTGCTGGCAGACAGAGCCACAAAGCATTGCTGAATGAAACAGGCAAAGTGGATAAAAGATAAATTACAGTGACTGCGGGCAGAGTGGTTGGATGAACTATGTTAATGCACATTTATACTGCTGAGCTTGGAATCTACTCTGTACCTTGGAATCTGTGGATCCCACTAACAGAAAACTTCTGATTATTTACCCCTGATAGTTATGGCAGGCAAAGAAAGAACAGCTTCGCATACATGGATGCCGGTCCATTCTGAAAACAAAGTAAATTCACCCCAAGTTCTGCAGTCATTTGAGGGACAGCTTAAATATCTGTGCAGTTTCAACAAAACATTTATCCTCCAAAATGGAGCTCCTTCCTCACCTTTTCATTGCTTTTTTGTGGGGTGAGGAGGAAATAGGACGAGTTATTCCTGCTGCAGGGGAAAAAAAGCAGGGGAACTGAATGGCATGGTCACTTACAGGAAAGGGAAGGTGGAAGGCTGCAAAGGAGATAGGCTTCTTTCCCATCAACCCAAAAAATCAAGATAGGTCTGCTCTTGTGTGCTGGGATTTGGCCCCCGTATCAATCTGCATATCCTGCAAGGATGCCCATTGCTACCCTGTAACAGCAACACAGCATGCAAAGCTTTTGTACACTGTAAGGTGCTCTGTCCTGGACTTTATCACCCTGATGTTTAACTTAAGGGCCCAACACAGCAGAGCAGCTGCCTGAGCTTCACCCAGGACCATACAGGGAGAAAGTGCCCACTCAGGAGAAGCTCAGCCCTGCCAGGGACCTCCTGCCTTTGTGTAGCCACCTCCCCACCCACCCTCGGGGACCATCATGTGCGCAGGCGTCGAGCACAGACCTCTTGGCTGTGGGACTAAAGTTGGGTGAGATGGACACCACTCTTTGGTCCGTGAGCAGGTACAGCACCTTCTGCCTGAGGCTGTGGACAGGCAACGTCCATGAGAAAGGTGCATCTCCTCTCCTAGGTTGGAAATAGTCACTCTGCTGCCTGCGTTTAACTGTTCACTCAGCAAAGCAGTCAAGAAGGGACATGGAGGACCCTTCTCCAGAGACCTGCATAGTCTTGGGGTCATCGCGTGCCATCTGACTGGCAGATGCTATGAGTTGTGACCAGATTTCCAGGAGCTCACTTCAGCTATAGTCCATCTTACCATGTGAGCTAAACCTCTCTTTACATCAACCGGCCCTAGCAGTAACCTCCAGATCTTGTAATAACAAGCTATTTAGAATTACAACAGAGAAAGTTTGCATTTGAAAATGCTCTGTGGAACTGAGGGAAGCTGTATTAAAGAGAATTGGATATATTTGTTCTCTGCACCAGAGTCTTTCATGATTTTAATGAAAGAAAATACATCAGATTTCTTGATAGGGGCCCTCAGAGAGCCCTGCTCCGCATTCTGCCCAGTTTAGCTTTCCTTTCACTGCTCAAAGCAGAAGATTTGCAGAGTATTTCTTTTTCCCTGCAGTCACAGAGAAGAAAGAATTGGTATTTTGTCCCTCAAACAGTGACTGAATTTTGCTTACAAATAGATCCTGGAGGTAAACAAAATAAGCCACATAGATTTTCCAGATAGCACTCCGAGCAGTTTTAAAACTTAAAAAGACATATGGAAAGGGCAGCGTGGGACTAAAATTCCCAGCATGCGCCTCTAACCGCATGCCGAGCTGGGCCCCTGCCTATGGCCGTAGCGATCTGCTGACCTGAGGCAGGCAGAAGCCTCCCTTGCTTGCTCAGGTGCAGCCTCTGGGATGCACCCAGTGACTCCACACGCGTGGGCTGGTGGGGCAGTCGTTAACCATTATCACTCTATCAGCTCCGAGAAGGTCTGTGGGAACTCCTGCCCCACCTCCAGCCCCAGTAGGGTGATCCGTGCCTTGGGCTGCTGTGTGCTGCTTCTGTGTGAATAAAAAATAATGATCATCTTTGTCTGTGTTTTGGGCCTGGATTACCACACAAGGGATGACTTTAGGATGGAAAAACAATTTAGTCTCTGATGGCCCAACTCAGGAATGATGAACCTGAATCCATCCATCCTCAGCCAGGGCTTAAGGTTTTAGGTGCAGGGTCGGTAACCTGTCTTCCTGAAGAGCAGTACTTTCCCGCAGCAGATCTACTGCCTCCACTAAGAATCAATATTTGGAAGGGATAGCGGTAAAACCCCCAGACCATGAAAGACAAAAAAATGCAATGGAAATCAGTAAGTGTATGAAGACCCAACAGACTGCGTGTAGGACAGGGCGCTCTCTGCCTTTGAAGCAAAGGCAAACAACAGAAAATAGTCAACTACTGGTTTTCTCAACTGTTGAGGATTAAAGAAAACTGAAATAGATAGATTCAGTTCAATCTGTTGTTGCATAGCAATGTTCTTGCATTTACCAGAAGCTGCCGCCTTTCATCAAGTTCCTTTTATCTCAGAAGAAAATAATTTTTGTTCGTATTACAGCAAGGTAGTGTGTGAAATACATTTGTCTGGGTGGAAAACATAACACATATTGGGTGAAAAAGTAAACGAGACAAAAAGAATTCTAATTTTCCTAAGAACATGGTGGGGGTACAATAATGATTTGGCAGCTATTTTTTTTCTCCTGGGCATGCATTTATTTGAGACCAAGCCACTAAAAATGAGTGTGAGGATTAATCCTTAATTATTGTGCCATTTCTCTGAGAGCAGCCTTAGCAACGGGAGCGGGGTTCGGAGCGGTCCCTCTCCCCCACTCCCCCAGCCCAAGCCAGCGCACGCAGGGGCATCTCCCACAGCGAGACCCAGCAGCCCGCAGATGAAACAAGCCCTGTGTGCCGGACCTGAGCACATGGAGCCAAGCATCAGCTCCATCAGCACCTCCCAGCAGCAGGGTGCAGCCGCCAGCTAACTCCCACTCCTCTGAATTCAGCGGGGGTTTTGTCCTTTGCCTCCCTGGGAGCAGAATAAGGCCCTGAACAAGCTCCTCTCCGGGCTGCTATTCTGCTAGGTTAGAAGTCAGAGATGGAAAAGATCAGGCAGGACACCCTGTCCCTCCCCTGGCTAGAGTATTCCTGCAGCGCTTTTTCCACTCACGCCAAAGTGCCTCATAGCAACAAAAAGCTGAAGGGTATGAACCAGACAGAGGGAGAACAGAGCTGATGATCAGCAGCGGCCAGCATAACGCAGGGGCAAATCCCCTCAACTGCATTTTCAGGAAAACAACCCCTACTAGCACTTTTTTACGCCCGTTTCTAAAAATGCAGGGCCCGATCCTGCAAAGTGTAGTAGAGAAGCCAACGGCAGAATTACTCACCGGTAAATGCCCTAGAAGAGGTGTGATGCTGTCAGACACGTAGATGATGCTTCCACCTGTGGTTACTGCTATAATGAAGCCATCTAACGCCTAAGGAAAACAGACAAATGGAGAGTGCTTTAATAGTAACGGGGTGTAAACAAGGCGTCTCATCGCATGTTGATCAAAACAGTTTGAATTCAGCACCGTATTGTTATTGAGTTGTAGGAACGTTATCTCAAGTTGCAGAACAGTAATTCTCTGATTTTACAGTCTGATTTAACTTTTACAACACTCTTTGTAGTCTAGTAGAACCTACTATTGAAGCAACAAAGGGCTCACAGGAACATTTCATGTCTCAGTTTTTAAATTAATCACACAGTTTAATAATGCAAAATGACTAAGACTGGATCCTGTGGAAATTATTAAAATGAACATTTGAGCTCTGTGTAAATATCAAAGGACGATGAAAGGATGCAGTCCTATCTCAGAATGGTACTTCTCTGCAAACCCCATAAATCTCAGTTTGTATTAATGTAACGTTGTATATTACTGGGCTTTCATGTAAGTAAAAGCAATGCAAATGATCAAATAATCCTTAGACCAAGTTATAATTGAGTGATTTATTTTAAAGGTCATGGTATTAGATTACTCATTCCAAGAGAAATTCACCCTTCTGCAGAGTTTCTTCCTCACTTTGGTCCCACCTTGCGGTAAGCCTCTTGACTCCTAGGACTGGAGGGGAATGTCAGCCTTACCCCCATCCTCTGCACAGAAGCAATGTCACCTTCCAAATAAGTTTCTTCTTTAGTCTGAGCTGCAAAGTTTTGAGCTAAATGTTGTTCAAAGTTATATCTAGGTAGATTTCCAGATCTGAAGCAACCTACTTTGAGCAGAACTCCCTCTCCAAAATCAAAAGTCAACAGTAGGTGCTCAGAGACTATGTCGAAACCTTCCCGTTGTAGTAGCGGAGTCACTAGTGAAGCTCCAAATGCCTCCAAGCGGAGCAGGTCTGGGTCCCTGCGGTCAGTTCCCTGGTGATCTGGAGTGAGTGTCGCCTGCAGTATTTGAGCAGCATGGGCACAGCAAGCACGACTGAATCAGAGGAGAGTTCGACTATACTCCAGAGGCCATACCTGTCCAGGAGACAGGGTACTGCAAACAGCCTGATCAGGGTGACACGGCGTTACAAAACCTTACTGCAAAGCCAGGCTTGCCTCCAAGCCAGACTAGCAGCTGATCCTGTGAGCCACAGCACATCTTTGCCCTCCCGCTGAGTTCAATAAGGGAAAGAATTCTGAGAACACTGGAAAATGCTAATTGTTTTTCAGAAAAAAAAAAGGGAAAACACAAAGCCTTGAATAATGACACAAACATATGTTCCTTTTTCCAGAGAATGCTGAGCACCCACAACTATTTAAGTCAATGGGAATCTGCTGGTGCTACAATCCTTTGAAAAGCAGGTCAATAACTTATACCCCGGTAGAAGAGCGTGTGTTTAGCATCTCTGAAAACCCTCCAGCTGCTATAGTTAGTTTGATTTTGTTAATCTAAGCGCAGAGAACATGTTTTTCTTTCGTGTAGTACATTCAAGCTGTTTTCTAAAAAAGCGTGATAGCTGTTAACCCGTAGAAGAGAGCAGTGGTTTTACAAGGCAGCTGGATTGTGCACGTTACTATGGTGAAGGTTGTTGGGTTTTTTTTAAATCAAGTCTTTATTTCATATCCAATGCAAATTATACAAAGTGACTGACACCAGAATTTTGTGGTAAAATCAAGTTAATGTATGCATACAGAATTCTGTTTTTATTTACTTGCAACTGATCCTTCCAACATTAAGAGGGCACATCCCTCTTCAAAGATTTCACTACTGCAACAGTCCTAGACAGACAAACGGAGCCTAATGCCCACTCCTATGTAATTTGATGACAGCCTTTTCAATGAGGTAAGAAAAGGCCATTTTCAGGAAAGCTGATGTATTCCCGCAGTCAATGATGCTCTGATTCTTTTCAGCCAGTGCTTGAAAAAAACCTTCCCATCTTTTAATAACAGGACAGGAAAAGCTTCAAGCAGTCTTGTCCAAATGTTAATAAAATAAGATTAGTAGAAAAGCAAAAAAGAAGCGAATGATGAACAGCTGACTCAACAGGACATCCCAATACCCAATGTTACCTTGAAGGGCGTGGAAAATCACAGTGGCAAGAAGGTGATTTATAAGCTGGGAAACTAAAAACAATTGTTTTAATCTAAAATTGTGTGGAGTACAAGTAGAATCAACAAAGGCCCAGCTAGTCAAGACAACTGCCAATTTATTGCTATCTGAGGCAAATATTTCAGTGCAGACTGAAGGAGTTATGTACGTTAAGTTCCTGCACACTGAGATGGCAAATGCGGGTTGTCGGCACAACGTGAGCAAAGCGTCTCTTCATGCTGAAGCAGGGGACTCTCATGACAATGAACGGCAATGGCCAAGGGACCACGAGCCCCTGGGGCCAGCAATGTCCCGTGGCTTTGTGCCACCCCTTGGTGGGCCAGGCTGCTCCCCAGCATCCCACCCTGCCCACGGCCAGAGCCTGGATCACACCTCATGTTCACATCATTTGTAGGAGGAGGAAAAGCTTGTTCCCAAAGGACACTGTGGGGCCATGCGACCTCCACGTCTTTAGTACAGAAGAAGATCATTGCTAAAGAAGGTTCTAGCTGTTACTGAGAGAGAAAAATACATTTTAGCAGCTCATTTGCATTTCATCTCGAACCTACATAAATGCCATTGAGTCACCTCCCTTCGAATCCCAGCTAGCATTAAAAGCACCTATGGTATAATTTAAAGGTAATTTAAAAACTATCATTGCAAAATAACCCTGCTCCTGTTAGAATAAAAAGTGTTTGAGAAGGGCCTTGAAAATCATTAGAGTGGAAGTATTAACTGTATCAAACCAAGAGGAACTGTCAGGTTTTATCTGCTTGTACAGCACCTAGCACTAGAGGGATGTGACACTATTACTTTTTAGGTGCTAGTCTTGCAAAAATATTAAGTAATAACAACGCCTTCCAAGAACAGGAGAAAAACTGCCGCATGCCCTTTTCCTCACCTCTGTGTAAAAATCAGATGTAACCTGTGATTTGAATCTCTCCCCTGGATCGCATTTCTTGGGAGCCCCTGCACAGCCTTGCAGGCTGCGGCAGCACGGTGCAGCGGCACCGTCGAGAGTGAAGAGCAACATGCGGGGACTCTAATCCCTTGTCCCACTGACAGCTCTGCTTGACAGTCAAATACAGCAGTACCCGAAACCTCCCCTTCTGGAACTGCGGGTGACATTTTATTCTAGACGCACGGGCATATCCACGACAAAAGTAGGAAAGGTATATATGCATGTTCACCTCCAACATCAGCTGGGTGAATTCTTCGTTGCTGAGAAATGAAGGCTTCCAGTCCTGCTGAATTTCAGAAATCTCCGTCTGTGCCGAGACTTCTAGACAAAAAAGATTTCGTTTTTTTAGATTAAAACACCCTTGTATCTTGTAACCCATATAAGTTGCTATGAAGAGATAGGAATCACCTTTATATTCAAAAATCGCAGTTTTCAAGCACAAGCTTTGCATACAGAGATAATAACGACTATCTATACTGGGGCCAATTCTGAAATGTTTTCCTCATTTTTCACTAGCTCAGCTTGAACTGACTTCAGTGGGAGCCTGTATTCACACAGCCATTAGCCTTAAGCAGCATTACTTGGGTATTGATTGAAAGATAAAACCACTTTGCACACAATTAAAATCTAGGCAAGGAATAGCACTTGCCAAATTGGTATTTACAATTTACAGCTTCAAAATTAGGATGCCAGAGGGCTAGGGTTCAGCCTACAGCTTGCATGCCAAACAGGGAGCAGCAAGAAAACCATGACCCCAGACAGCAGGGGTATTGCTCCACTCTCCAAAACGCAAGCGAAACATGACTGCTTGCACTGGCAGCAGCGTCGCATCCCAAATCCTGCCCAGAGAGGAGGGGTCTCCTGCGCTGTCAGCCTCTGAGGATGACCCTGCTGTGTGAGACACCAGAGGGGCTTTGCCCTGCTGTTGGCCAAGCCTGACCCGGCAGCAGCCTGAGAGAGGACGCTCGCTCCCGGAGGGCTTCCCACACAGTGGTGCAGGCGTACGGGGGTTAACCAGTCACGGCTTCGCACTGAAACTGGGCACCATGCTGGGGGTAGCTGGGTGAACCATGGTGAGCCATCTCCTTTGAAAAACAGCCACTCACGCTAGCTCTACCCGAGTCAGACAGGGTTATGGGGGACAGATCTGATCATTTAGAGAGACTTGAGCTGGTTTTGTTCACTGCTCGCTCCCCTTGTCTAGGAGTGCTCCCCCATTCAGCACCAGTAGTGAGGGGATGCTGAGCGCAGCCTGTCTTCTCCCTTTGGCACCACCTGCTTATTAATCTTATTGATTAACACTTCCAGAGCATGTAATACCCAGCGCTCCCTATTCGGAGCATGCAGGCAAACTGGCCAGAGAAATGCAAATGGCTAAATGATATTAAAGGCAGTAAATTTATATGAGTGCCTGTGCACATTGTTGCCTAGAAAAAAAAATCAAAACTTCCGTTCAGGATTTATTAGCAGAGATGCAGCCGTCTGCTTCTAGCAGCTCATTCAACACGCTTTCTGCACTGCTGGGGGCTGCCACTGATACCACAGCGGCTGTCCACAGCCCCTGTGGTCTTTCTTATACAGAGATTTCAAAACCAGAGTAAGGAAAAAGACAGATCCACCCCGATCATATTTTTATTATACAGTCTCAGCATATAGGATACTTTGAGCAGATCCCTAGCTTGGAAAAGCTGATAGACATGAAACAGTGACTATTTGAAGAAGTATTTGAGATTTGGGAGATTCTGTGGATTATAAAGAAGGAGACTGTTTATGCAGCAAAAAATTGAAAATTGACCTCCTCCTCCATTGTAACTAAAATCTTGGTTTAGCCTACTAAATGAAAGGGAAACACGATTGAATAAACCAAATCCAAAGTGCGCTGAAGGTGGGCAACATTTTTAAATGCTGATGCTTTGTATCATATTGTGTGACTACTAATCTAGTTTAAAAATAGATAACATATTCTTTTTTTAGCAAGTGCACAAAACCCCGCCACAGTTTGACGCAATTGCTGTGGAAGGATTTGTGACTGTTAGCTTTCTTTTACCTAGTTGTTCTTCCAGAAATGAAGTGTCTTTTGGAGTAAATTATTTGGGCTATCGGCTGCACTTGTCTACACTTCTTCAAATCTTGTGCGATTGTTCTTTGCTTTGCTTTCTAATTTAGCGTAATTCACATCCTCCTTTAATCTGCCTTGGGCAGCTAAAAAAAAAAAAAGCTATGTTATTACTGTCATTTTTTAATAGGTATATAGAATTATTCAACTTTGAGATGTCCTAGTCCTGCCCTCCTGTACAAAATAATCTTGTCTATGGCAAAAATTAATTTAAGGAGAAACTGCATAACAACAGAACTACTATAATTATTTCCTCAATGAATTTGACATTTTTGACTCTGTTATGTTGGGAGTTGTAAGTGTTTTTATGATCTTTTTCTTTTCACCCAGAGCTCTCCAGGGAGCAAGTACAGGAGGTGCTGGATGAGCGAAGGCAACCCTGGTGAGGAGGTGCATCAGCTCGTGAGAGTACTTTCTGCTTTGTGGGACCAGGGACATTCCCCACAGTCACCTGCTGAAGCCTATTTCTCATAGGAGCAGAGCAAGGATGTCCCATTTTAAACCAGTGCCCTGATTTATAAGGGACACGCATTTCAATTGTCTGCTGCTGGCAGATGCCCATGCGTCAGGGAGCCTACAGTGTTCCTCTCACCGACTAGGAACTAGACCAACCAGACCAGATCAGCAGGGCCAGGAATCTCCTCTGCCCTCTGTGTCTAAGGGACTTAACTGTCACTGCTGCGTGCATTTTTAAAAATAAACTCCTGGCATTCCAAGGCTGAACTTTACTGTTGCAACTGCACATTGTCCAAATGTGATGTAGCTTCCGCTTGTGCAAAGCACAAGCGTGTGTGAAGCACGGCAGCTATCCGTGGACGCAATTTGCTAAAGCCAGCTTCAAAAATTGGGGCCTTTTCTGGTCTGAGTTTTCTGCTTGCTGTGGAAAATTGAGTCCTACACAGTACACTGAGGAGCAGGGGGCTGAACAGATTGCTTCCCTGCATTTTTCTGCAGAGAAGCTGGGGTGAATGCTTTATTCTTCTGCTCAGAATATTGCAAATTTCAAAGAAGGGAATCTTCCCTCTGCCTCCAAATTTCTCTTGTTCACAGCATCTCTCTTCTTTTCGTGTGCTGCAGGGCACTGGTGCCTGCCTTCCCTTGGTTCCTGCCTTTCGCCCCCTTCTCTAGCAGGTTGACAGTCATCTGCAAGTAAAGAGCAGCCAAGGAGATGGATCTGGGTAGCACAGTGCCTGCAAATTATCTTTTTTTGATGAGACAGAGAAAACTCAGAACCTTATGGTGGCACTTTTAGGCCCCTCGAGCTATTCTGATAATCACTGAAGGAAACGGGATATAGTAGTAACCGTCTGGCAAGTGCGTGAAGAGCTGCAGTAAATCTTACCATTGTGTTTCTGCAGAAAACCAATGACTTTTTCCAGCACAGTAGTTTTGTCCATTTTGCGAGTGTTGCCTGGAAGCATGGAGCTGAGCTCTTTGATGAGAACATTGAACTGATCGCGCCTCTTCTTCTCAGACTTGTTACGCGAAGCCCTGTAGACAGGTTAAAAAAGAAAAAAAAGGATGAGTAGACTAAGAGGAAAAATTGTCCTGTACCTGCTCTTTGCAGTGTATATACATAGAAATTAGCTTGCTATGTGCCTCAGCATGTGAAGATTGACGCTGGCCTCCAGCAAAGCTGCAGAGACAAGTAGAAAGTGACTGTTCCTACCATCTGCTCTTGTCTTTGGGCCCCTTTTAGAGTCCCGTGGGGAGATGGAGGCTCTGCTTGCTCCTCTGTGCTGCCTCTGGACACTCTGGTTGAGCCTATCACATCAGCATTAAGCCTGTAGGTGAACGAGCTCTGTCCATCTCCCAGGCATGTGCAGGATCTTGAAAGTTCACACAGACTCTGAGGAGGCACTCAGAGCAACAACAATACTGTGACAACAGTAAAATCATCCATAAAGGAGAAGAGTGGAGACTGGTAAAACTATGGGTCATACCCATCTGCCAGTTCTAACAGGAGAGAGGGGCCCTGGTCCTGCAGCTTAGTGATTGCAATCGAGCTGGGTCCACCTAGAGAGGCCTGCCCGCTTTGGTCACGGGTCCTCTTACTGCCTCCAAGCTGGCTTACAGAAAGGAATCAGGCTGTTGTCTTCCAGTCATTAAGTCCACGGAACCTGAGCAGAGGTTGCTGCAGCTCCCGTCTAGTTCATGTGCCACCTAGTTCAGTCTCCTTTCCAAGGTGACAAGGGCAAGTATGAGGGAGGGCATCAGCACATCTCATCCCAGCACGGACTGGGTCTGAGGCTGGGATGCGTTCCCAGACCAGAGAGCTCCAAAATGTTAGCAGGGGTCCCCTGCTTGCCCCTAATCTCTGTGTGCTGCTGAGCAAATCCCTTAAGGTCCCAGTGCCCTGACCCTTTATGTGTAAAACGGGGACTCTGCACCTTTCTTCACCAGTCTTGTCTGTTCAGCTTGCAGACTCCTCAGCGAGAGCCTGCTTCTGCTGCTGTGTTTGAAGAGCTTACAGGAAGAAAGGACCTGATTTCATTTGGGCTGTTTTGGCACCGTCGTAATACTGTCATTAAGGCTGTTGGTAACCTTTTCAGCGTGTGCACTTTATTTTTTTTTTAAATTATATGTCAACCTGTACACAAGCAAGTGTTTTCTGAATTGTTCCTATGAATACGACAATCATTCTACCTGGAGGGTATCACCCACACTTACGTAGCCATGTGAAAATAGAAATAAATATAACCCAGAAGGTTTGTCTGCTCTTCTGAAAGGTCCTCAAGCAGACAAGATTTGCCTTGTTAATTATGTAAAGATCTAAAAATCTGGTTACTTCTAGACAGAAAAGAACAGTCAAGAGACCAGTTCTCACTCTGAGTTTCTCAGTCCCAGCTAACTCTGCTGTACCTGACAAGCAGCTCTGGACACACACTGCTGAAAATCAGAGCAGAATTTAGCCCAGCATCTACATCCTCCCCCCAAGGACCAGGATGGCAATAAACATTTTCAGCAGAGAAATCACTGCAGAGGCTTCTGGATGTTACTACTGACAGAGGGGTAATTTTTGTTTGTCTTGCTCTCAACCCTGAACACACTTGGAGATACGCTGGATAGAAGCCAACACTTGATTATTTTACAGCTTTGAACACAAGAGATTGGGTGGATACTGCCTGACTGATTTCAGCCTGTTCTTATTACAGTGCAAAAGGCTGTCAGAACAAGATGTGAAAAGCTCCAGCCTTCTTCTATTTCTGTACAGTTCAAGGGGACGTTAAGAACATCAACATTTTACTTCCTCATAATTCAATCCTTGGTTCATTTTAAGCTCAAAGGGTCTTGATTTCCCTGAAAATAAAATAAAACACCAACCGTCTATAGGGAAACTGTTGCTTTTTCCGAAAAAATAAGGACGACCTGACAGAAATATAAAGTATCTATTTTTAACACTTGACATTTTATTCACAAAGGACATACAAAAACTCCTCTAGTGGAAATAACTCTACCGAGATCTGAATCGATGATCACACTAAAATCTTAAAAAGGAAATAAAATGAGAAAAAAACCACAGTTAGGTCATCTCAACTATCCCTGCACAGTTGTAAATGCTTTGTTCAGTCCAGTTGTAAATGTCTTAAATAATGCAGTTTTCATCACTTCCCTTGGAAGATTATTCCCTAGTCTTGCTTACTTCACTGCTAGATCATATCATTTACAGTAAGCCAAAACAGTCTCTGTCTTAATCCCATACTGTTTGTCCCAGTTCTCCTCCCTCCTCACTAGTCCAAAAAAATGCAGCATATCCAAGGGGAAGAAGGAGTCACAGTACGAATAAAATCTGGACTTTTAGTGAATACAGCTAAAAGCAATACAGAACAGCTTGAATTCAGAATGATCAAAATGACCAATTTAACTTGTGTCATAAACAGCCATCTTTATTCTCTTATATATTTGCTGCTTGTTGTCTTGAAGAAAGACTGATACTTGCTGACTAGTAGCCATTACATCTTGCTGATTTACAATGAAATGTGACCTTACACGAAATTTCATATTTCTTTTTGCTGTCCAGTGGGATACGTTATATATGCATCAAAGCAAGTAGCCGTACCACATACCTTCAATCAGATTCTTAAATTTACTTTTTATTGGAGTGGAAAATGGCAAATGGTAGTCTTCATTTATTAAGCACTTTCTGATGGTTCACTTCAAGCTGGTTTTGGTTGGAATTTGGAATTCAATTGAATAGCAAAAAAATTAATTTAAAATAATTTACTATTACAGCAAACTAAAAGAAAAGCAGATAGAGAAAATAGCACAAAGCACACTTTTTGTTTAAAATTAATACATCTGTAAAACAAAACAAACCTCATCTAGCATCAAAGAATTGAAAATTAAATGATGGTTTCTGATCTCCAGAAGATCAGAAGACCTCAAAAAGGTCTTCGATGTTCCCAAGTGTGGTGCCATCACATCTGCCTTTTAGCCCTCGGGTCTTTGGAGGGACATAGTGCCTTAGGGAGTCAGATGGTGCAGAACGGGGCTCAAAACAACCAGTGTCACGAAGGAAGAGATATGCATCTTGGCCAAATCTGAAACACTTGGCCCAGGGGTGAGAGTACAGACGCCACTCCTCAGGAGAGGGTGGACCCTCTTCTCATGTCTGTGCAATGCAACCTGTACGTGCCTCATAAATTGCAGCAGACAGTAAATGGCGTGCGTGTGTGTGTGCCAGTCACACTTCCATCTTGAGAAACCCAGCTCCTGGCTTGGGTCCATCCCCAATCCTGAAATCTCCAGTCTCACCTACTTTTAACTCCAAAAATGAAAGAAGAGAACAATTTTCTGTGCTTTTTTTACCCTGTCTAGCATTTCTCAGCACTGAAGGACCTGGTCCTTATACCAAATAAAAGAAAACAAAGAAAGCTTTTTGCCTGCAGCATGGGACAGATGAGAATCCTCAGTTTTCAACACACAACAGCAAAATGTTCAGCCCGTGGCTTCTCCCAAGTTTGACTCTCTTGAAAGCTTTGGAAGAAAACCTGTAGCTTTTAAATGAATCTGAATGGTTTTAGTGTACTGTAGCAACTTCAGACCTTCCTGAAGTCTCTCATGGTTTCAAACTTAAATTCAAATTTAGATTTATTTCTAAAAAGCAAAATGTACTTAAATTACAATTTAAAGAAGCGGTTTCCTTTTTTTCATTATCAAAATTATCATATTTTTATCCACCTTGATACAAGCTTGCCCCAGAGTAAGACAAAAATTCCCTCCAGGAACAAACAGCACAAAAACCATACCAGATGGTGATGACAATTGCTGATAGTGAGGATACGCGTTATCCTATTTTCATCATATATGCATTCTTTTAATGTGGGTTTTTTTTAAACAATTAACACGCAAATATCTTGAAGATCATCAGGCCGTAAGTGTGTGAAGCGGTGATGCAAGGTGGGCTCCCTTCCCCTGCTGCCCCCTTCCCTGATCCCGGGGCTCTGGGGACGCGTGGCATCTCCCGCTGGCTACACCCTCTCCGCTGAGGCATCTCTTTGCGACGTGGCCTGGCGGCAGGAGGCAGCCCTTCCCCGAATCCACCTCCTCCCCTGGCCCTAGGTTCCATGCCTGGTTGGCAGATGGTTGGGCAGAGCTGTACCCCGTGTTGGCTCTCTCCCAGTCATGAAGCCCCCCATGAAGAACGGCAGCAGCTCAGGGGACCCCCCCTTGCAGTCCTAAGGGGAGGCAGTTAGGTCGGTACTTTGCTCCCCGTATCAAAGGCAGGCCTTGTGTGGCTTGAGCATGCACACACAAAGAGGAGGGAGCGAAGGGGAACAGTTGAGCTCGGCTGCAGCCCGCGCTGACCTATATTGGTGAGAAAAAGCTGCAGGGAGGAAAGAAGCGGAGAAAGAATCAAAAGAGATGAAACTGGATCAACTAGTTGTGTCTGGACTGGAAATACTCTCATTAGAGGGAACCAAGGGGAAAAACGCGGGCAACCCACCGCTCCCTCTAAAGCAATTAAACTGTGGGCTGCGGTATTGATAACCCGTCCAGAAAAAAAACCCTCAAATGCTTCCAAACAGCTTTTCCGCAGATGCCAGTCAGACCTGACAGTTATGAAGAGTTTTATTGCCATGGGTCTTCTGCCTTGAAGCACACCCTTCCCCTCCCCACAAAGTGTTCAAAACAATTTCCCGCCAAGCAGGGCTTGATGATGGAGCACAGAATGTACGTGAATAAAGGTTTGTGCCAGTTTAGGGCTGACGCAGCACTTTTTGTGAGCTTTCTCTGCTCTGAAGGTAACTTCTGGGTGTTTTCATTACAGTGAGATAGGCATTGCTGAATAAATGACCACCATAATAGGGAAAAACCCCACTTTTTTAGTTCTTTTTCTTTTGCAAAATGTTTTTTGTAAAAAACCCCGCATTTTCAGACACTCGGGAAGCTCGGATGATGTATTATAGCGGCAGGAGTACATTGTTGGTTCTTCAGTTCTCGTGTTCTGCAGTAATGCGAAGAAAACGATCAATGCCTTGGCTTCTTTGACATTTTCCACAGGAAACATTGCTATGTTATTTTCTTCTTACAGGGCAGCCAAGAAGAGGAATCTGTGAGATGGCAGGTTTTCAAGTTGTGCTTGGCTGTATTTCACTCTCTCTCTCTTTGATTAATTGATTATGGATAAAACAGCTTCTGCAGCAACAAACAGTATCAAGCTCATCACAAGTTAAACAGAGAGTTATAAAAGAAAAAGCACTCACCTCTTTGCCCTGTCTTTCTCATCTTCATCCATTAGATTGTCTAAGCAGTTCTTTCTGTTGAAGGAATGCGAGAATCATTATGAAATGTCATTTTGTTAGCTCTACTTGCAGGTTAATCTCAGAGTCGCTCTATTTCATTTTAATAACAGAGTGATGATATCCAGGTCAGATAAACGTGCCAGCAGTGCTTTATGCCACAGTGCTTGATTTTAGGAAACACCCATTGTGGATAATGCTACTCCCGAGCGTCATGCTAGCCTTAGGGGCCCCAGCCAGGGATCAAGGCTCCCAGGCACAACATGGTGTGCCGGCGCAGTGCAAAACCAGTTACTCCTTGGGGGATGTTTTCGTGTGGAGGTTACTCTCTGCAAACTTGCAGGCTGGATGAACTCTGGGGTCTGCCCAAGTGGAAGAGGCATTTTCAGCCCCGCCCCGTTCCCCCGGAAAACATCCCCAGTGCAAGAGCTGGTATCACCAATGCCTCTGACTCCTCAGGTGGAGCATCGTACTGGGAGGCTCTTCATCCTCCTCTGTGGCCCCTGACCCGAAGCCAAAAGACACAGTAATAACTTTACTGACTTACACCTCAAATTCAAAGTATCCTCACAAATCCCACTGCCTACGCTGCACTCTAAAAACACCCTCCCCCGGCCCAGACAGACCGTGAGCACGGGGACCATGTCATCCCCATCACTCTTTTTTGCTAATCTTCACCGAAATGCTGTGACCTGCCATCAGGTTTAGACTCCAGTTGCTCCAGCAGTATGAGCTGTAAGGAGAAAGTACTCTGATCACAAGATGTGTTCATAAAGCCACAGAGTAAAAGGGAGTAAATTGGGTAAATTAAGTATAAATTTGTTTAGGCAAGGTGAAGGGAAAAATACAAGAGCAGCCCAACTGAAGCCTGAGCTCTTCAGAAATACTTGTCGACAGCTCACTGCCCACCCTCCTTTGCTCCGTGGCCTTCTGAGAAAGGGGTGCTTGAGCTGTAGCCACTTCAGCCCGAGGAGGAAGCCCTGTGCTGCCTGCAGCCTCTCACAGCATCTCAGGTCCATGTCAGAGCACAACAGCCGCATGCTGCTGCATCCCACACAAATGTTTTCCGAACCGGCAGCACAATGCCGCTACAAACCCTGGATATTGTCAAAGCGTGATTTTCAAAGCAGCAGTGTAATGACAGGCAATGATAACACTTGCTTTCAAAATCAATGTTTCTCATTTAATGAGTCCTCAACATGTAAGAGGTGAATAAAATTGGAG
>Ga0065711_1036623_pt1 | contig 20787 bp, 17 predicted proteins | sample Hoacrofraction12_FD_59098 | JGI IMG/M metagenome (GOLD analysis project Ga0065711, IMG submission 59098) | Hoatzin crop microbial communities from Cojedes, Venezuela - Epithelial fraction 12 v2 (version 2) | ecosystem: Host-associated > Birds > Digestive system > Esophagus > Crop | place...
CCCCCCCCCCCTTTTAAGGCTTCAGCTCGCGACTAACAACTGCTCAAACTTTCTAGCCACGTTGCTGGTGCATACACGAGAAGCACAGCTGCCCAAGCACTGAACGTCCACAGAAGATAGGGTTCCAAGGGACCATCCCTGGTGCCAGGCAGGGAGCTGTGGTCCAGGGCTGGGCAAACCAGGAGAGGGGGGGTGCAGTGTGTGCCAGGAGGTACCTGCCTGGTGCCAGGAGCCATGGTCCCCATGTCAGGCTGATATGTCCTCCCGGCATGCCTGGGACTGACCAGGGGCCAGACTTAGCAGTTGTCTTCCTTAAAGAATCTTTGCTTTTTCTTGGATATCCAAAAACCAGCAGTGACTCACTTTAAATGCAGGCAGATGACAATAAATACACTTCTGCTGCGTGCTTGTGGTCACATCGCCAGGTCCCTCGCCTGCTGTTTAACCAGAACGGGCTCCCCCTTCCCACCACGGACACGGGCTCGCTCCAACTGGTTGCATCAGGACTGGCAGTGTTTAGCATTTAGAAGTAGTTTGGAGAGACAGGTAGGCATCTATCTAAATTTACAGCATCTAAGTAACCCTTCAAATTGTAATGAGCAGTTATTTATTGAGGCACAAAATTCTGTTCTGTGCTACTAACAAAAAAAAAAGAAAAACAAACCCTAAGGAATTTTCATTACTGAAAGTATCTTAATACACGACTTTACTCATGTGAGCAGTTCCTTTGAAGTCAACAAGCTGACTCGCACGTGTAACTGTTTGCGGGATCAGACACTTAGTTTATCATTTTTAAGTTCTGCTTCAGCACTGAAGGATGATGAAAGTATTTCAGTGGCACAGATCAGAGCCTGTGCAGCCCACCAAAGAACTAACTTTTTTAGAAGAGACTTACTGAAGAAAGGAGAAGCAACCTGAGTACTTGAGCGAGAAAAAGCTTCCAGGAATGGCAGAAACATCAGGGAAGACACAGAGACTTCAGGAGACGATGGCAGCTCCGAGCCGGCAGCTGCGGGCAGCGGAGGGGAGCGGTTGGGACCAGGTTGTGCAGAGCAGAGCAGCAAACCTGAGCTTCGTGATGGTGCAAGAAGAAACCGGTGAAGAAACTCAAAAGGTTAAAATGACAGGACTGAGTAACAGGGCAGGCAGCGATGGTAGCTGCTGTGTTTTGGCTAGGCTTGAAGGCAAGAAGTTAGCAGGCTGGGATGCTAGGATCAATAAAGCTCAAATATCATGGTCAGAAAAGCCAATAAATTAGGATGCTGGATAATATGGGAAAACAGCGTGTAACACATGTAAATCAAGTATTCTCAGCCGTAATTAGTAGTAGGGACCATCCTGTATCAAAAATAATATTGCACAATTAGAGGTGATCCAGAGCAAACCATCAGGAATTATTAGGGATATGGAAAATCTCTCATATGACCAGAGATTGAAAGATTTTTTTTAACCTTAACTAGGCAATAAGTAAGAGAAGACATAATAACAGCACATAAGATAATGAATAACCTACAGGGGGTAGATCAGCCGCTTCTGGGCTATCTCATAACATGACTACCTGGGCATCCTCCATGAAATTAAAAGGTGATGCATTTGAAACCAATAAGGGGAATTTCTTTCCATAAATGCTAAATAAACTTGGGAACTCCCTGACACTGAACACATCGAGCAGAGGAACACTGAGAGATGCAGAAATGGAGTAGATATTTATGCTAATGTAAAAGAATATCCAGAATTATCGTAGTTAATGGTAACAACTTGAAAAAAATTACCTCATACGAGTTGTGGTTTAATTCACTTTTTAATTATACGGAATCAAGAGGAAAAATAGTACATGCACAGCTGCACATCTAACTCAACATTTCTTGTTCCCTTTTCTGAAGTGTTTGGTTTCTTAATGCAGGACAGAGTATCATCGCTGCCCATCCTCTATGGTTAGGTAGCTGCTTTGCAAACCTCCCTGATCCAAAGGCTGGGGGAGCAACGAGCACGCCGGCACTGCTGCCCTCCCCACATCCCACCTCTTGCTCTAGCACCTATCATACCACGTGCACCAGGACCCCTCAAATGCCTCAAGCCCAGAGCAGCCTGCAGGTCCCAGATCCCAGCCCGGAGCCGCAATCCCTCCCGGCAATACCGTGCTGTGGAGCCACGGCGCAGGAGGAGGCAGCCAGCGTTGAACCCAGGCAGCCCCAAGCAGCAGGGCCGCATCCCTGCACCATGCCCTTCTCCAGCACACTTGCAGCCAGCTGGAAGTTGTGAGAGAGTTAAAAAAAGCATATATTATATTTATTATACATATTATCGTATATTTTTTGTGTTTATAATTATTATATATGTATGTAAAGAACAGCTCTCCTTCCACAACTCCTTTTTTCTGTAAACACAGCTGTGGGTGGAAGAAGCAGAGATCATGGCTCGGCTTTATGCCTCAGACAAAGGACAAATCCTGCCAACCTCGGTGTCGTTGCAATGAGGTTAATGCACCGGAGTCAGTTATGGGAAGGGTCATTCCCTGGGGTGCCTGTTGCCCGCTGGACATGTGCCCCAGGCCATAGTTCTGTCTTGGCTGCAATATCCTACACAAAAGCAAGTGCATCCTGCGCTGGTAGAGGAGGCGGCTGCAGAGCCATCCCGTTCCCCATCACGACGGCTTGCTTTGCCACTCAGCCTCGCCTGCCAGCTTGGATCCCTGGCCAAACCCAAGCATTGGGCTCACCAGCCTCTGCAGCAGCCCTTGTCCACCAGAAAAGCACCTCTCCATGCCCAGCTCCCTGCACCATCTCCTTGCCCCCTGCCTGGCAACCTCCAGGCTGAAGCCTGCAGCTCTGTCACGTATTTATTATTTTGAATGCTGATGAGGATGTAGAAGGGTTGTTTTGCACCAACATCGTCACAGAAATTATTACAGAGCCTTGTCTTTTTTCCAGATGACAGCTAAGCATTTGCACCACCCTCCCATCATCAAAACCCCAAAATGCTAAATGTATAATTTATGTGCTCCTTTCTCTCCAAAGCCCCATTAGCTCTCCATTAAGTTTCACACATGCACTGACTTTACCTTCAGACCACTAAGCTGTTTGTAGATTTTACTCTTCAAAACACTCCCGTGTTTTCCTCTTAGCTACAGAGCTACACATGCAAACCCTCCAGATGAAAAGCCTGCAGACAGCACAGGTTCTGCGCTTCTGGGCTCAGCATCCCGGGAAATGCAATCCACATGAGAAAACATCCCCTTAACTGCCTTTTTATTAAAGCTTGTCAGAAAGCATTTTGTTCCTTTTTTTCTGTGGGAAAAAAACTCCAGTCCATTTACAAAAATAATTGTTTGGCTCAGTTTAATCAAAAATGCAAAAAAAAAAATCTGCTTTCAAAAATTAGTTGTTGTTTTTCATGTTAAAGGTCAAAGATTTTCAATCAAGACAGATATTTAGGTGAAAAATTCCATTTCCTCACAACACCATTTTTAGCTGGGAAAAAAAGTGTGAGTGAACCTTTTTTTTCAAGCATCTCTTGCTCCTCAGCTTAATTAGCTTTACATGCTTTCCTCGCCCAGTGCAGGATGCTGCCAGCCTCTCCCATGATCCTACAGGCAACGCCAACATCGCCGCCGCGGTCACCGTGTGCCAACACACACATTGGGAAGAGGGATAATGTGCGTCAGTGGCGATGTGAAACTTTTAGAAGCGCCTTCGCGTTGGAAGTCAGTCATAGTTCCACTCTCCTGGGAAACAGATACCTTCTCTGGGTCTCAATAAGAGAGATAATTGTATTTTCAAGTTGTCACAGTTGCACATTGCTTCTTGATACCTGCCCATACGTTTTATGTGCTCCTGCGTACCTGCCGCGTGCCTGTGAAGGTAAAGTATTACAAGCAAATATACGCAAGAGCAGGGAGATGGATGATACATGACTAAACAAAAAAAATGATGGACTCTTATTTAAATAACAGCTTAGAGGGACCGGGAGAATCACCTGTAGGTAGATTTTCATTTGTTTGGTTTTGCTTTTGTTGTGAGTGCTCTCAACCCACAAAATGAACCTCTACAAAAATAAAGATAAGAAAAGCTAGATAAGATATAAAACATACTGCCATCAGTTTCTTGATGGTCTGCAGTTACATTTTTGCATGGAAGTCAATAAAATTCCATGCAGTGTGTGTTTTTTTTCTGGAGGATGCAATTTTTACAAAAAAAAGTTATAAATAAATTATTAGTTGGGTAAAGCTGCATTTGTTCTTAAAGGAGAAGAGGATCAAAGTAAGGCAGTGTGAGAGAGAAGGGAACAGATATAACTAGATTAGGCTGCAAACACCTATAACTCTTCTTTTACTACTGCACCTGTTAGATTCATTTTTAATGATTTTTAACCTTATAATTTTGTATTTTAAGTCTCTAATAAATCACATTTACCTCCCTTGGGTGATGTGTTTTGATATCTGTATATTTATTCACTTTAGTATCTGAATGGTTGTGGTGGAAAAATCTTTCCATAGTATATTTAACATGCCAGAGTCTAGAAGGAAACCTGCAGTTCTCGTAATATTTCTGAAAATAAAGTATCTCCTCTTTTGTTTGTCCTCGAAGCAGTCAGCAGCCATGGCTGTTTTGTTCCTGCTGCACACCTCACGCTGCACTCAGGGGAGCCCTGAGCAGGTATTACCCCATTCACACCCCAGCACCCCACTCCCACGGGTGGAAAGCGGCACTGCTCTTGCAAAGGGGAGACCTCCCAGACCCAGCCACGTGGGAGACCAGGGCTGTGGGTGCACAAGCCCTACACCATATGTATAGACTGTGTTAACTATGCATTAAAACCTGCTTGTAACCTCATTTCAAACATCTAAATTACCATTTATGCAGCAACAGGACAAACCATAGCGGTGAGAAGAACAACCTGCTACAACCTAATGACTGGAAAGCGTCTCCATCGCTTCAGGCTTTGATCTGTCTGGTTTGTATTTCTACTCATGGAGAGCACCAGCAGCTGCCAAGAGAGAAGTGGCTGGATTTCACCCATCTCCAGTTTCTAGCTTTGCATCTACAAGCCATGGAGACTTGGGAGAAGCTGGTTTGGACCTACAATGACCCAGTCTTGCTGCCAATTCAGAAAACATCACTTCTTCACCCCTCGAGCTTTCCCTGGTGCTCACAGCCTCCACCCAAGGGACCTGCTCTGTCTGGGTTTCTTGTATATCCCAGCTGGGCAAAGTAATAGCGCTACAAAGAGTTTGACAAAGGAATTTCTCATCCGGTCATTTTATACTTAAAAGGCTCTAGAGACTTACAAACACTTGTGAAATAACAAAAGCCCTGGGAGATACTGTCCTCACAGCAGACTCGTCAGCGATCCCGAAGCTCACGGGTTCCCAGCTGAGCAGGAGCCTCCTCCTTCCCCTGTGCCGCCTGGGCCAGCGCCATCTCCTACATACACTCAAACAGTACAAAACCCACCTTCGGTTTAACCTCCTGCTTGTGTGACAGACTGAGGGAAAACAGATGTCTCGGCCACGCCGGTGTTGCTCACAGAAAGGCCGTTGTGCTGCAGCAGCCCTGCATCGCTCTGCCATGCTTTCGCAGGGGTGATCTCCCAAGAAGATGCAGCCCCTCTTTGTTCGGTGGGATAGCATCCCAGAAGATGTCGTCGTTGCCTTTTCTTGGGCAAGTTTATGTACATTTGACGCAGCCTCCAACAAAGTTTACCAGATAAAAGTGGTGCTCTTGATCGAATGCAGATAAAAGCATTTTATCATATTAGATAACAGTGTTCTGTAAAGAAGATGTTGCACATACCCAAAGAATAAATGTAGAGACTGCTTTGCCTGTGAGCAGCAGTGTAACCAGCAGGCAGCCCACCATCTTTGAACACAAGGGAAGTGCAAAACCAGTAATCAATGCACAGTCATCTTTGTGATGGTGCTTGCCCAGGACCTGGTATAGCGAGTTTTCTCCTCGTGTCAGGGAAGATGGACCTAACTGCGGCTGGCCAGGTTAACATCGATGCACCAAGCTAGCTGCAAAATAAATTCTAAAGCAATGAAGTGAGAAGAAAGGGCCAGAAACACCAAGCAACCATGAAAAAGGATGGAGTAGTCCTGAAGCAGTGAGCAGAAGGGAGTAACTTTACTGCTGTTTTTTAGATGTACAGTAATTTTCTTATATGCTAGTAAATGTGCTACGCCACACGTGAAGGCCACAGCCACAAGAAAATTATCATTTCAGGATCTCATGTGGGATCCCTGAGTGTCTGGAGGAAGGCACAACAGATCAAGCGCTGGATGGTTTGCTAAGGAGATGCAGGTGGAGGAAGTTAGGACAGGACAGCCAAGGGTTGAGACATCCAACTGATGGCGAGTGCGGCTATGGTGTGCCCAGACCTTCACCAGCCGGGTGAAGGAGGAGCTGGCTGGAGGCACCAGCACTGACACAGTAGCAACTGGCATAAAGATAACAGGAGCCCATAAACTCCTGGCCACTAAATTCCCCCTTTTTTCTTTTCTTGCTTTTCAGAAGTGGTGAGAGATCAGTTGATGCTCCTGAGTTCCTTCCAATCATGTTGTCTGTGATTTCCGTGATCTGCTAAAGCTGAGGAGTTTAGTCCTCATTCAAACAGAAAGACTACAAGACCACAGAGTGAAATTCACGGGCTCATGTCATGTTTAAGGTCTGGCAAAAAAAGCCTCATGGGCTTACTGGGCTGCCCTGAGAAAAGCAGCACGCTTCAATGCAAGGTTTTCAAGACAACACAACTCTCGACTGCAGTTGCGTGTTTTCTTCTGGATATGCTCCGAGAACACAGAAAAGTAATCCATCTCAAGTATTACGGCTTTTCTATACACAACACATCCAAAAAGGTTTCTAAATGAAGGAAAACAAGTATATAATTACATAATTAAGCAGATGCATTGCAATTTTTCTTTTATGTTACTCTTTATATTTTTAAAAGGCAACAGGACAGAGCTGTGCTAAAAAGCAATAAAGCATGGGTAATTTAATACTAAATTACATCCATATTGAAAAGTTTACATGAAGTTGAGAGCAGACAGAGGTCAGGTTTTCAACAGGACTGTCTTTAATTGTGGCCATCAGTTTTAGCAATCCAGATCTCTGGATCAAAGACAAATATAATGTGTTTCCTCAACACGGAATAGTGAAAGCAGACAGTAAGCATGGCGCTATCTTGCACCAAAAGGTCATAAAAAAGATTATCAGAGGGGGAATGTGTCTTGCTGTTCAACACACACCTTTGCATAACATACTGTATATTTTTAATATTTACATTTTCCTAGAAGATTTTTCAGAAATCAGGAATGTAAATTAAAAATTTAACTGTTAGTTTTCAGATGCAAAGGCGTTTTCTTGTCCTCTAATAAATGTGCTCTCTTTGTGTAAGTCTTTTTAAATTTTTTCGGTTGCTTTCAATCATACTCTCAGCCCAGTGAAACAATTCCTCCCTCCTTAGGGAAGAGATGTGAGCTGAGACACTGTTTTCTTTCTAAGGGGGAAAAAAAAAAAGAAAAAAAAGAAATCAAATGAGGAGTAAATTATCAGCAAATCAGATAGAAACAAGTTTCCTAGATCTGTAGATCCATTGTACAAATGAAGCAATTTCATCTCTGCTTGCTCTAGGGGGGTGGGATTTTAAGTGGCCAAGGGGGACTGGAACGGGATGCTAGCAGACGAAGCATCACAACATTTGCATGCACAGACCACTCAAATCTGCACCAGGAGACTACTTGTGAGAATCCATCTTTTTTCACTTAACAAGATACAAAATATAAAACACATTTGCCTCTTATTAAGCTGCTCTTGTAAGTGGTTCCAGGTCCACCATTTTTAAAGAGGGGGAGAGGGGAGCCTGGATGCTCTCTCGGGAATTTCACGGGAGTGACTGGAGATGAGGTACAGGCTGGGAGCCTTTATTACTTCTTCTTTTTTTAACTTTTTTTTTTTTTCCTTCTCTCTAAAAGCACAGAAGGAATAACATTTTAAATCATTAGCATTTACTTTAAGTAGCACTTTCTTCAACTAAGCTTCCCTTCCTGGCCCTCACCCTGTTAGCACTGCACCCCGTGCTCACGTGGAGGAGCTGCCCTGATGGAATTGCATTCTGGTTTTGGAACGCAGAAGGTGCTTTTTTCAAACTCTAGCCTCCAAACTGAAATGCCTGTGAAAGAAACTGTAATCTTGTTTTTCTTTAAAGTGTACTGAGAATAGGGTTCTTGTGTTTATTAGCACCTAGACCTGCAAAGCATATAACCTCTTAAAGTTCCTTTAGTGCTGTTGGAGTGGTTTCTGTTTTGGTTTAAAAACAAAACAACACAAAACCACCACCAATCTCTGTTTAAAAGAAGGATTCTTAGCAGCCTAAATTCAATTCACAGTCCTATGTGACACATTCGGTAGCATTTTCATCATTTCTATGCTTGTTAAATATTAGATGCAATATTAAAATATTGAAGAGAAAAAAGGAGGCTGGTAGCAACTGCTTGAATTTACAACATAGACAAAGAGATAGGTGGAGGTGAGTTATGAAAGAAGTCAGGGATACTGCAGGTTCAAGCATGTTACAGAAAACAGTTATGAAATACCCCTCATTCAGTGTTCAAAAAGGAAGGAAAAACAAGGTGCTCCTTTACCAGGAAATTAGGTGTTAATGAGACCTCTTCAGAAATAAAAATCATGTAATTTTCACTGCAAAACAGAACATATGTTCTCCCTTTCAATTTGCCCAGAAGGAAGCCAGGGACACAGGTGTTTTTTCTTAAATATCTAGTATTTCTAAGAAAATGGACCACGTTTCTGGAACAGAGCAAGGATTGTCTTTCATCTCCAGAACAAGAAAGAGGAAGATGAAATTCTTCTATAAAACAAAGGGATGGAAAAGAGAGTGTCTGTTAGAGAGAAACATCATCTCTGCTACATTTGGCACCAAAAACTTTTGGATATTCCCAATGCATCTTCCACAAGTCAGACAGTTGCCACATTTCCCCTAAATCTCCAGGAGACACTGATTTTCTAACTGAAGCATATGTCGAACAACCCCTTGTGCGGTGTAATAAGTTCAACAAGAAAGTTTGCTTCCTCGGAGCAGCTGTGCAGAAGGTTAAATGTTGGGCCCAGAGGTAGTTTGTCGCGGCTCAAGAGGTGAGAGGTGTCTCTGATCGGATGCACACAGCTCAGAGCAGGAGGTGCATCGTCACCAGAAGGTCTCCTTTGAGGCAAGGGAGCCTGCGGGGCTCTCTGGTCACAGCCAAGCCTCCTCTGCAGGGTGGTGGCACCACCCCGGCTCCAGCTGCAAAGCAGCTGCTGCAGAGTCACAGACTCCTACTGCGGCGAGCAGAGATGCACAACATCCATTTGTCACTGGTCATAGCAAGAGAAGACCCAGGCTACGCAGGGATTTTGTCTCTCACCTCACCTCAGAAAACACATTCACCACCTTACCGCCCAACACTTTTCCATCTTGCCTGCCCTGCAGCTGAAGGGACATCCACTTTTGGACTCCTCACCTCCCAAACACGCTCTCTACAATCTCCTGCCACCACCAGTCCTCTTCCAACACTTGCCCCTAGGCTGCAGCTTTGGGGTAGGATGGCACAGAAACACAGCTCTGACCTTCCAGCAGAAGGCAGCTGCTCCTCCCTGGGCATCAGCCACAGCTGAAGAGGTCACTGCTGAAACATGACATGGGCACCTTCTGCTCAGTGAAGTGGACCTCCCAGGTGCTCCCAAGGAACTGCTGATTTCCTTCCATGGTTGCACCAGGTCACAGGAATTAAGAAAGATGAAAACAATTACTAATCCTGGAAAAACTTTTCACACCCTCTTTTTGTAGCTTCTGTGGCCTAAACGTGACAGCAGCTTATATCTCTCCAGCCAGCATGTGGGCTGAGTTGTTCATGGATTCATGGCAGGAAGAGAAATTTTGTGGAGGTCCTACACCTCAAGCTTTAGAGAAGCCGCATGTAAAGCACCATTTCCCTGAAGCACTCCCCACTCCATGCGCACTGACTGAGGAAAGCAGCAGCAATGGTATTATTGTGGACTCTTAACTAAGTCTTCAGCTACAGCATTATTTTCTGAAGAAGTACACTCTTATTGTCTGGTAAATGGGTTTCAGCACTGCGGCAAAGGTTCCCAAACACCATGTGTAATCTCCAATTTTCTCCCTTAAATACCTTAGTAACATCATTACCTTTTTTAAATATGACTTCAAAACTGGGATTGGCTACAACCATCCCGAGAAATCAGGTTAAATCAGGTTAAAACAGGTGAAGGTATTAAGTAACTGATGAAAGAACAGACTCCAAACAGCTCAGTTTCACTCCAGCCCTCTCCCATGTGTCATCCTAAAAAGTGCTTCCAAGCCTGCTCTTGTGATTCGTTGCACCAGTGTAAGAGGGTTTGGGGCAGAGGGAGGGCTGACCCGGGCAGAAGGTACAGAGCTGAGAATTTAATCCCTTTGTACCTCAGTCATCTAATCCATAAAACAGGGATAATAATGCTCACTAATCTCAGAAGGCTTTAATTGATTATTTGCGAAGATCATCGAGAACTTAGTAGTAAAGCTTTAAAGATTTGCAAAGTCTATTAATTATTTTATCATTGCTGAAAAATTATATGACTTTCCTGCTTTTCCTTTGTGCCATTTCATCCGGGAAGGTTTCGAGGAAAACTCGCTGTCTTCCTGCTTGCTCATGTAGCATGCAACACCCCAAGGCCACATCCCAGCTGAAGTCTTGGGGTATTATTGCAATAAATAAGCATAGTGTTAATAGTAAATTCTTCAGACCTAGGTTCATGTCTTTCTGTTTACCTCATTGTTACACAGAAAAAAAAATGAAAACAAGACGGCAGAGTTCAATGCTGTGGCTAACGACAACAAGCGAGGAAGCACTGTATTAAAACCAACACAGCAAGGAGAACGCAGGAACATTTCCAGTAGGGGAATTTTAGCTGTAGCTTTTCATTGTCAGATCTCAGAAGACTTTGCAGTGGAGCACAAGCATTTCTGCATCCACTTTAACGCACAGGTAAAGAGCAATCGTGCAAAGGCAAGTGGCAGAGATCCAACCAAGTCCCCAAGTCAATCTTAATGAGGCATTACTATAAAAAACCTAAGGCTGTTTATCACTGCTAACACAATGACAACTGCATGTTTATTAATGTAATATATATAATCCTATTAAAACCATATGTTTGTCTACGCATTGATTCATAGATTTTTTTTCTTTAAATCACTTGACCCAAACTTCAGTGTAACCGCACTACAATCATTTTCATGCTTTAAGCTCCAAGGCTTGTTAAAGCACTGACCAGGACAAGTTGCCTGTCCTAGTTACAGACAGCCTGGGACAGAGTTCACCAGCTGCTTTGGTACCTTCTTCCAGTGGTTAACTGCTGTCGTTAACATATCTGTGCCATATGCCCCCTTTGAATTCTGGTGATTAGAAGCTGAGCCCGCTGCCATTTGCAACAGCTTTCTCCATGCAGATACACGCACACACACAGAGGCACAGATATACAGGGAAGAGTTTCATGTCTACTTAACTTCTGCAGAAAAACAGAAAAGGACTGACTTCTCTAAAGTACTTTAGGCAGCTACTTCTGTTCCAAGTTTTTGTATTTTTAGACCTAAAGAATGAGCAAATGTTCCTTGTCACCAAAGCCTATCTAGAGCAGGACTATTCCGATGCTCTAGAGTGTAGATTTTTGCATGATTCCGGCAATATTTGGTCACACCTGAAAGATTAGCTTGTCTAATATCAGTAAGGAAAGATATTTCATGGCTGGTGTATTAGGAGGAAGCATGTCCTAAATTACTTCAATTCCCATTTAATCTTTTCACCTCAGGGATCCAAACTTCTCAGAGCAATGGGCAGCACGAGCTCAGAGGGCCGAGTGCAATACGCCGGAGAATCTGTGCACAGCAGGAACATGCCATAACCGTTACCTGCAGTTTGCATCTACATCTACACCATCCACGGACGAGGGCGGTCGGTGGAGGATCTCATTTTATTATGGCCTCAGGACACTGAGCTAGAATTGGTCTAACAGGAAAGGGAAAGTTACTAAGCCACAAGATTTCTCTCAGATGGTTTTCTCTTCAGAAGTTTACTTTACCTCCCAAATTAAATTTTTTGGTAATATTCAATACCTTTTTTTTAAAAAAAAACCTTCAGTTGTAGCAGTGTGTCCACAGTTATTTATTACCTGCCTTGTGGTCTGAACAAATATGATTTTGTTATTCTATGTTGTCAATAGGAAAAGCACATATGGTTTTGGTTGACAAAATTATGATAAAATTCACTGTATCCTAAAAAATGATTGAAAAGTTTGCAGATGGTTTCTGGGCATAGTAGGGAGGGGGAGGATTGAATTTCAACAAAAGACGTGCCAAATTTTTTTCTCTTCTTACTGTTCACCATGTTTCCACATCCCAGCTTTTTTCTTATTAGATACTAGGGTAAAGCAGGTATTCAGCCCAGAATTCATATGTTTCTCTTTAGCTTTTGGCATTCCATCACACTTTGTCATGTTCACATTATGTTATACCCAGGTTCATTCACAGATAAACATGAAATGACATCATGACCTCAAGTCACAAACAGCAAAACACAATTAATGGTAATGTAAAGAATGTCACATTTGCACCCCAAAAATTTCATGTTTCAGGAATGTTGGTCTTCCTTATATTCTGAAGGTTTTCAGTCAATGTAAATTTTGTCTACTTTTTTTTCTTAAAACTAAGCGCTGTGCTTCTCAGTTCTTTGACTTCCCAAGGGGCAAAAATGTGGGGAGAGGGCCAGGATCTGCCAGCCCCGATGAGACATTATTTTATTTCTTGTTGGAATTGATAGCTCCCTTTTCCTCAGCACTGTTCACATAATCAAGATAATCACTTCTGTGGGCTTTGCTGTAGCTGCTCCCTATGCTTTTGTAAATTCTGAAAAACAAAAGACTCAGGGAAGCCCTGCTTTTTGCGTTTCATCTCCAAAACATCTTTACAAAGAGATTTCACCTGTCATTTGGTGCAACACGTTTTTCTTCTACTTTGCCTTTCTGGGGAAAATTTTTATTTAACTTTCAGTTTGTAGCTGAACGCTGCAGTGACTGGTGCCCCGTTATAATGACGGCTGGGTGGGCTAGCGCACAGGACAGACCCTCGGACATTGATGGGAGCGGGTAGCTGGAAGCTGCAGGTTGGAGCCTCGCAGCCTTGTGAGACCACAGGGGTTTTGAATTAACTGTTACACACTGGGACCAACCTGCATTGCTATAATAACTTGTGAGGAGCACCTCTCACCTTCTTGTGCTTTCCATTAATTTGGTAACAGATTCCAACCTGTCATAGATGTTTTTCTCTCCATTGCACTCATGGTAGTTGATGATCTGCTACATCAGCACCTCTAATAGTTTTTCATATGCTGGTGTACACGTGTGTGTGTAGGTCGACACTGCACATGGTGATCAGGATGGGCTGGAAGAACTGAAACCTGGGCAGGAGGTTCTGCTTCCCCAGGAGAGCATGGAGGGACGATGTCCTCTCCACATTTGAACAAGAGGCGAGTTATGAACTCTGTCCCTACTCTTTCATTTTATACATGATAAGATGGATAACAAAATACTCAGAATCTATTCAACACGGCAGAATACTCCCACCTCTGTCAAACCTGTCAGTGGCCTTCAGTGGCTGTTGTCCTGCCTGCCTGGGGATGTTCACAGAGCAGCAAGCCAACCTGGAGAAGACGGATAATTGTTGAGGGGAGAACATCTGGAAGGTGTCATTAGAGTGTTAGTAGCTCTCCCTGTCTACGAGCTATGCCCAAACATGTTGATAAGTTTCCCAACATGGAATTCATTTTTTATAACGGGATACATGTGGAAGTTTATGTTTCAGTGGTGGCCAGAAGTGGCTCTTTTCTTCTTCAAAAAGATTTGTGACCTCTTCTCCAGGCTACTGTAATATGATTTATTTGGGTCTCCTTTCATAGAGCACTCACAAGAGCACAGACGTTCAGCTACAAGTTAATGAGAGTTACGCTCCGTGACCTGCACCATCTGCTCATCAGACAGTGAGCACAGTGTAATGCCTGTCATGGCACAGAGCTGCTCTACGTGAGGGTCCGTCTGTCCTGCGCCACCAGGACAGACAGTGTGGGCTGGGCTGGGTAAGGACGGCAAAACTCCATGTGCACAGAGCAAGAGTCAGAGTGCAGGACGCAGCAGAGGAACATTTCCCATGCCACGTCTGCACCCAGCAGCAGCAACCATCTCTGGGATTTTCTGTGCTCTGTACACATCCAAGATGCGAACGAAAACAGGACGTGTGCCTGGTATGGACAGTCAACCACAGAAAGACAAGAGCAGAGCAGTGGCTGCACCTCCTTCCTAGAGCTGCTTTGATCCTAGTGGAGACAGAAGAGCGCCCGGGACATGGAGGCTTACAGCCCAACTCAAACATGTCTGGAAGGTTTTACATGCACTTCGCCCAGCAGTATCTCTTCAATCAAAAGGATGCCTGTCCTACAGCAGAGTGATACACCTTCTGTAGGCAATTATTTGATTGTGCAAAGGAAAAATTTTGTGAAGTCTTTGCAGTGCAAAACCCTGAACTGACTTAGGACCAAGATGTTCTCCATACCCAGGCCTATTTCCAGCAGAGAACATATCCTCTTTGAATTTTATCTAAAATTACTTTCTTATTCAAGTTCTCTCAAAGCACTTATTAAAATAATCAGTTTAACTATCACAATGACTCTAGACAAACGCAGCAGCTGGAAGACCTTTAGCAACAAGTCAGAAAACATCCTTGCAGAATACCACATGTCCCATACATCTCAAAATACCACACCTACGAAGAGGTAGCCTTCACGGAGGTTCTGAGTGGTACCTTTTCAAAGGGACCATGGGAATGCTACCTCTGGCTTGGACAGAGAGCAACGTGCTTTCACGCCTTGGCTGAACTGCCATCCTCTGAGGCACTGAGAGGCAGGATCAGCACTCTCCATTAATACAAGTCCTTGATATGATGCTTAAACCTCTAACCCACCAGTTCAGAGGGAAGAATTCTACCCAATAAACCTTCCTGACATGCAATAAAATAACACATTTATTTACTTGCTTGAACCCACCAATGTGCTGTTCATTTCAGTGATTGATAGAATTGGGTTATAATAAGCATACTTTATTATTGAAAAATTTAATTTAAGGTTTAAACATAAAACAAATGGTATTTTCAAATCTATTTTAATGAAGACTATCAAAACCATTCCATTGCCATAAGGGAAAAATTCTGTCTCCATATCTGTTATGTATATATGCATAAAATCTTCAGCCTACAAGTAGAAGTCGCCTGTCCTTCTATCAATCCATCATTCTGAAAATAGAATACAGAAAGCCTTATTTTTTCACTTAATTTTCATTAGATTCTTGAGGGAATTAAAATAACACAATAATGGGCAAATTCTGCCACTACAAATCCAAATGACAGCAATGAATCTACTTACAGGCAGAATTTGGCCAAAACTCCAGCTAGGAGTGCCAAATACAGAGTAGATACCCATAAAAGTATACTTAGAGCTCAAGTATGTCAGGTAGGTAAATAATATACTTTAAATTCATACAAGAATATGAATGCCTTTAATGTGCCATAGCGGGTAATGGATTGGCTAGCAGGACGGCGGTGCAGTGTCTGGTGTGCGCTGCAGCCGTGAGCAAACCGCTCTCGCATCGGTGCAGAACACCAACAAGGCTCGTTGCCTCTTGGGGCAAATCCTGTGCTTGGCACCGTCCATCATAGCTGTACTCCTACCCTTGTTTCTAAAGAGGTTTCTCTTGGACAGGGAAATGCAGGACTTCTGGTGTGCCTCCAGCGAGGCTGCTGGACATCCAGACACCCAGCTTTGGAGAAGTCTGGCGATGTGATGTATTGCCCCATGCTCACAGTAATGGACTCAGCATGCCCATCTCTACCCAGGGCTTCCCTGCGTAGATGTTAGCCGGGCAATCCTTGCAAGCACCATGCCAGAAACTGCAATCCAGCAACCTGCCAGGACACCTCTGGTCTTCCAGCAGGACTGGAGAGTCACTGGGTTGTGTGTATTGGCTCTCCCTCTTTCCACGCGTGTTGTGCCATTCACCTCTGCCCCATACACACATCTGGAAATATAATTTTGAAGTATATACTGAGAAAAGAACTTTATAACGCTTTTCCCTGGTTCTTTGCAGAGACCTCCCAACAATCAGTGTGGGCACCACCTTTCTCATTTTTAAAATAAAAAATTGCAAAAAGCAATCTGACAGGCCAGAAGAAAAATCCTGCTCCCAAGTCCCTCTCACTCGCTCCTTTTTCCCCACGGCTGGGAGGAGCGAATGGCTGCGGGCAGCTGCTGTGGGACAGAGGTTTTGGGGAACAGACTCCCAGCCCCACCCTCTCGGCTGAGTGGTTGGAAGACTCCTCTACCTCTTGGTGGCACTGGGATCCCCGCCTGACCTGAAAGGCTCATCCGCAGATCCCTGGTCGGTGCCACATCTGGCATTAAGTCCTTGCTGAGAACAAACAGGCAGAGTGCCGTTCGCTCAGCAGACCACCGTCCCTGGGCAGCCATATCCCAGGTTAGGTGAAAACATCTGCCCACGGCTGGCTGAGCTGGCCCCACTCTCCTCAAACTCCTTCGTTATTCTTGTCCATTGCCGTTTATTTGTGGACACAGGCAATACATTTTTTCAGTTTTAATGCATTAAAAAAAATACTTTGTGGCTGCTTGCTTGTTATAATGGAGTGTGTAAGTTAAAGCTTTAGCCATGCACTGAAGTTCAGGGGGTAGGAATAATACAATCCTCGCATTAAGAATGCTAGGGATGTTCTCATTCACATTTTCCTTAAATTTTTTAAATCACCTCAAACCATAGCAGTACATTAAAAGCACAAGGTGTTGGCTGGATTCTTGTTTGATAATTTTTAAATGATCATCTATATTCTAATTTGGTTTGCACACTGCCCTGGTAAGTCAACAGATTCATTTCTTCAGTGGGTCAGACCCTTAGTACATTTCGCCTCTTTGCAGGAAAGAAATTTATCTTTTGAAATTACTTATTCTTTCCCTGAATGTTCCTTTGATGCAGGTCTATTGTTTCAGTGTAAAGAAAATGTATTCCTTTAACAGGTTTATGCCTTCACTGGAATTTGTGTAAGTAGGTTCCACTGCACAAACACAAAAAGCCCTAATACATGCAGGCTGGGTCTACATCATGCCGTCAGATGTCAAGTTTGATGACTGATGGTACTTACACAGATTTACACAACAAAAAGTACATTAAAAGGACGTTAAGATTGTGAGTCAAAGTCACAAAAGCATGGCAATTCACATTTCAGGATTTAAACATCCAATATTGACATGGAAAGCTGAATATTAAAGTGGTATCCCATTAGAGTTAAGGTTCTGAATAATTTTTAATCTAGACTACTAATTTCCTGAAATTTGTTGTTCTCTCTGCCTCTTACAGCTTTCACATTTTTAATTAAGTTTTTATTGTGTATGTGTCCTTGTCTTGTAATTTCTAAGTTGCTCCTTCTGTGTCTAGTATAATTACATAATATATGCAGCATGTATGATAGCTTAATTAGAAATGTTAACCACGATATGTATGGAAACCATAAAAAGCTTCATGAAACTTTGAGAGTAAATGTTTCTACAGATTTACTGAGGTTTATAAATGGTTGTTTCCAGTATTATTCTCTAATAAAAACAATTACACCTAACACCAGCCTACCTTGGAGTAAAATTATGATAATAGTAAGAAGAATTAGTACTTACAGAATCCTTATCACTATGATGTTATTGGTTTCAGATGGAAAAACAGATCTAGAGGTTAAGTGACTTGCCAAAGGGCTGACTTCGAGTCAATGTAAAAGCAAAAAAACCCCAAAAAAGCCATGCTTAGAAGACATGCACCTCGAACCAGGCTCAGGCAACAATATTAAACTCCCTCTCTTTGATCATTTGACCCCCTCCCCCACGTATCTGGCATTATTCTTACAAAATCCTTTTGGATCCAAACCTTTCAGATGTTGAATTGCTCTTAGGAGATGGTGAGCACTAAAATAAATGGGAATTGAAGGTGCTTAGAAACGTGCACAGCCAGAATGATGCAAAGTTAAAAATAGTAAATTGTATTTTGAAATTTCTTTGTAACATTAAAAAAAATTGTTCCCACGCTTACACATCTTACGTCAGGCCTTACCCTGGCGTGAATTCTCCTAGGCAATTTTATAAGCCCTCAGAGTGAAAGTGTGTAGCAAAACCAACGGCGTGCTGTAACTTTAACTAGCAGCCTTACAGCCTCGCTGCAAGAGAAGCAGAAATACGCAAGTTAAACCAGTGGATAAAAAAATCTCCACTGTAATGACTATTTGCCACGCTCTCGAAAGGGGCTGGGACAGCTGGTGAGGAAAGGAGAGGAGGACCAGAAGGAAGGCAAAGTGTAATGAGATAAAACAGGAACTGTTATTTTGAACACAATTTATGTTTGCTAATTCCATTTCTATCTCTACAGAAGTGAGGCTCCATCTTACAGCACAGTGCAGCCATTTTAAGTTCACCAAGAACGAACTAAACAGAAAATAGTATTCTGCCTTGAATAAACCATAATATTGGCTCAAGTGCTGACAGGAGCTAGAAAATGGCTAGTGGATGAGTAAGGCCAGTACCAATTTAAAAAGTGACATTTTCTTAGTATCCCAAGACTACTCTGCAATTCCAGGACCACAGGAATTACCTCTCTCCAGAAGTGCTCCCACATTAACATTTTGGTGTTAAATGGGTATTAAAATATACCAGCTACGTACAGGCACATTGTTGGCAAAATACGATCATTTATCGGTTTCCATTTTTGCTGAATTTGCTTTCCTGCCTGCAGTGGCTTCACTGAGGATGAGCGGCAGCAATCTCTCCCGTTCCCCTCCGTAAGCCAGTGCCTGGGATCCTGCCGTCCCATCAGGGCACCCAGCGTCGACAACAAACCCGGGCTCTGGCATCCGAGAGGGAATTGGGCAGCAGCAGATGAAAGAGAACAAACCACAGAGGAAATACCTTGGTAGTCAACAGCGGAGCAGCAAAGATGGAGACAACGTGCAGAAGAATTAAATACATCTTGGTGAGAAATGTATATTTAATGCGGCAGATGCCAGAGGCTCACTCTTTAACATGCGAAAGAAGGAAACTTGCACCCAGGTGCGTGGTTATTGCCTCCTGCCACAGCAGCAAAGGACTGGAGGCGCGTGGCCAAGGGCATTGCTGGCACAGGGCCTCTCCAAACACCAGGCCAGGAGTTTTTCCAGAGTCTGAGGAAAAGCGTGTATACTTATTTATCTGCTCCCTGTGTAGATAATGAATGGACGGGTCTGATGGGCTCTGGAGAGAGTATCAGGTTCTGAGAGTGGCAGGGAGTGCATCAGAGATAAGGTGTGTTTGTGAAACAATGGGCTTTTGTGGCGATATTTCATGTTCCTAGATCAAAGTCCACTATTCCTCTTCAGTCACTTCTGAAATAAGGTTTTGAGAACAGAGGGGAAGCCAATTTATACTCGGGGAAGTTGTCTAAGGGGTATTTCAGGTGGATTAGCCTTTTTCTTCCTACCAGAAAGCAAAGCGAACGCGAGTTACTAAAAGAGGGGGTTTTTTCTCACCGTAGCCAAAATAGCACACATTTGAAATGTGGACACAAGAGTTGAACAGGCTGTACTCTCACTAGACTGTCACAACACTGTACACCACGTTTATCTGCAGGGCTCCCGGGAATCCCCTGCCCCGAGCGGCTCTTGGAGCTGAGTCATCTTCTGCGGAAGTGGTTGAGGGGGGTGAAATTTGGATTTATATTGAGAAATAGGTTTCAGCCTCTGTTCTGACCAAAGACAGTGCTGTTGGAATAGTGGCTAGTGCACTTCATCCTGGACTTCAGCAAAATACTGTTATCAACAACATTAAAAAGCTATGTTTCAGCACACAAATTGTTATGAAAGAAAACAATTGTGAGCATCTCCTCGCTGGCTCAGCTCTGAGCCCAGGCTCCTTTTCGCACAGCACCTCTGTGCACCAGCCAGGCAGACACCGATTCCTCCTTCCCTGCAAGGCTGAGAAGGGCACTTTATTCTTTCCAGGTGTCCTGCACTGGTTTATTTATGGTCTCACTTTCTTTCTTAGTGGGAGAAATCCTAGCTTTTAGCCAGCTGTAAAGGATTGGCAAGACACATTTTAAGGGGAAAAATAACTAGCGACGCTTTTTTCTTACCAACCTTTGCCCACCTTATTAGGCGGGGAATTTTCCAGTGTACTTAAGCCCCACAGCAGCCTCAGAATCTGACCCATGAGCAGCAATGTACGAGGACACTCGGTGCGTTAGTCCAGAAACCAGCTAAAACGTGGCCACATCTGATAAACCTGGGCTCCAGCCTTAGGAAAAACTTCCCGTGAGGAATGAAAAGGAAGACAGACTCGTATTTCTGTTCTCAAGGAGTTTGGGAAAATCACAGTGACCCCACCTAAAAAGCCCAGGAGCCACTGCTTCACAGAATCACAGAATCACAGAATGTTGGGGGCTGGAAGGGACGTCTGTGGGTCACCCAGTCCAACCGCCCTGCCCAAGCAGGGTCACCCAGAGCAGGCTGCAGAGGACCTTGTCCAGGCGGGGCTTGAATATCTCCAGAGAAGGAGACTCCACAACCTCCCTGGGCAGCCTGGGCCAGGGCTCCGTCACCCTCAGAGGGAAGAAGTTCTTCCTCGGG
>Ga0065711_1036624_pt1 | contig 20786 bp, 9 predicted proteins | sample Hoacrofraction12_FD_59098 | JGI IMG/M metagenome (GOLD analysis project Ga0065711, IMG submission 59098) | Hoatzin crop microbial communities from Cojedes, Venezuela - Epithelial fraction 12 v2 (version 2) | ecosystem: Host-associated > Birds > Digestive system > Esophagus > Crop | place...
GTACTACTCATGGAATAAACTGAGGTATAGCATCTGCCATGCCATCAGATCTGTCCTCTAGTATTTGGTCCACTGAACAATTTTTTTTTTCTTTCCTGAACATTTTGCCCACATTGCACTTCCCAGAACTAGTACAAAAACAACAGTATGGTTTTGCACATCAGGATTGCATAATAATGGATATGCTTTAAAACAACAGAGCAAAGGCTGACAGCAAAACCTTAGCTTTGTCATCTTCTGGCTTGAATGCTTGTCACGAAATGCTAACTATACCATAGAAAAAATAACTGTAATTAAAGAAAGTGGTGCAAGAAGTATCCACCGTAGAGTGTTAATGTAAAGCTGGCCAGTCAGTTCATGTTTAGGAGGGCTCAGAAACAGACAAGAGCCCCCAGCAGAAAAGGAAGTGCCTAAAGGGTAATAAATGATTTGGAAAAATATCCCTAAGGCAAGAAGGAAACCGAAGGAGCATAAATACAAATTAAGATGACAAAGCAAATGGAATGTGACTGGGAGGGAGGGGAGAAAACAATCAAGGATTGAATTCTATTAAACACTTCAATTAACTTTGTAAAATACGTAATAAAGAACACACTATAAAATAGTACGACACCATGACAGGAAAGGTTACAAGAACTGCATCAGAATAAAAAAATGACCTTAGAAAACGTACGATGGAGTTCAATGCACAGGTGTTATATCTGGAAAAAAAAAATGCAAAACTTTCAGAATGGGAGGAATAGCTGATTCTTAAGCATAAGAATTTAAATATTATTTTTAATTGCTATTTTAATGTTTGGGTGTTTAAAGGAAGCCTTTTGAATTTCAAATCCTATCTAGGGCAAGCAATTCTATTGCATTTTTATTCTGAACAACTCAAAAAAGTCTTCTCTTTTGAGAGAAATGAACAAAGCAGTCAGGGTAAAAAGTTTCCTTGTTCATGCAGAAGAGTCTGCTTTATGGAAAATTCCATGAGTAAGTTGAATTCTGCCTTTTTCTGATAGTTACAATGACTTCAGCCTTATTTTGCATGTCTTCAAATTCTCTTGTTCAAGTCAGTCTCAAAAACTAGCTGAAAGCTTCATTTAAACATACGTGCTTACCTGGCGGACAACTGTAAGCACATCATCATGTGAGACTGCTGTAGATTACAAATGTTGTGCCTCTGAAAGAAATTCATTCTTCCTGGAATTTTCTCTTTGAAAATGCAGCATCTTTACTGAAAATGCAGTTAAAAAGGCTTCTCCAGATGGTAATCCCATCCATCTACAATATCTTTTCCTACAGTGTTACTCCCTACCACTGCTATTTCAGGGTATAAACTAAAGCTTATGTCTGGAGAACTGGTTACCCACTGTTCTGCAGTATAAACACAAAATATTTCCATTTTGAACACTCCTAATCTCCCAGCGCTGTCCCAATTAACCTGGATGCCATGACTGGCACTGGAAAATATTCAATAAGCGGCTTAATCTTCTGCTGCTTCTTAAGAGTAAGTGGTACACCCTAGAAGCCCTACTTCTACACATAGGAAACTTTAACATCAGTGTTCACGTACAGATATTTTTCCATAGCGTGGTGCTGTCACGTCACCTGTTGAATTCACATCATATTCTGGTTGAATTTAATAAGATGCATGAACCACTATGGCTCAGCAGCAATTGCCTTGCACCTTTATACACTGTTCAAACACTTGGTATGGGAATGAACCCTCCCTGTACACCAAATTCTGCCACCCTGCTAAAGAGGTGTTTGAGGTACATATGAAAGATAATTCAAGATGCTTCATGGTTTATTTAATGTCATACAGTTCAGCTGGAACTGAAGTATTGGATTTTAAACAGTCATTGCAAAAGTTCAATAAATATTTTCTTTCTTCCTGCCAGTCATTTTCCCTTTAGAAGCTTTGCAGGGAAAAAATAAGAAAAAGAATGTGTTAACCACCACATAGGTCTTTTTCTATGCAAAACTTTCTGGCAGGCATAGACTTTTTTTATTTTCACTTTTGGAAGCATCCCAGATACATGCACTACTCTGTATTCAGAATTTAGAAAGATTAACACCCCTCCCTACCGTCTTCCGAAAACAATTACACGAGAAATAAAAACTTTCCAAAGAATATTTGAGAGAATATAAAGCCACTCAGTTATCAGACTTATACATAGGGTTCTTCGTCTAGGACCATGTCCTTACCTGATCACTGTGCTCTGCTAGTAGCTAAGGATCTAACCCACAGCTCTTTTTCTTTGCAGTATCTCTGCATTTTGCTTCCTACATATAATTTAGATATTTTGCATCTACAACCAGACAGGAGTTTTGCCTTTGTATGTGAGAAACTTACCTACCACTTCAATTTCCTATGACACCAAACCACTAAAGATCAAGGAAGATTAATAATTAAAACATGTTTCTCACCTTCACTCTAAGCTCCTGTTCATATTTCTCTCTCAAAGATTTCAATGAAATACGTAATGCTAAAAAAAGTTCTTACTTTGTGAATACAAAGATGATACAAAATACTACATTTATTTCTTCCAGATAAAAATCTATCAGATCATTCCCCAGATAGCAGTACCAAAAAACCACTTAATTTTCTTCATTTGAGAAAATCATTTTCATTAAAACAGTAGCAGCTTGACCAATGATAACCACATGACAGAATTACGGATGTGCTTCAATCCTTTAATCATATACTTGAGACCTATCTCAGAAAAAAGGTCGGTTTTTGAAAGAATCTTCCAAAGGAAAGAAACTACTTAGAAAAGGATATTCAATATTCACTGATCTTTAAAAAAAAAAACCTTTAAACTAATTTGTTGCTCAGAAAAGAAAACAAGTATTCCAGAAACAGCAGCAAAGCTCCTGATAAGCTAATATACATTCAAGTAAATTCAGATACTCTTTTCAAAAAGTCAGGGGACATCAATCTGTAGGCTCAGTATTAAGTGTTTTACATTTATTTTGGCCTTTCAGATTGTATAAATCATATATCAAATCCAATATCACTTAGGGAAAGAGATGTATTAAATTCAATCTTCTAATTAGAGCCTCTGAACTTTGCAAAGGCTTTGTTTATCCTACAGATGCTGATTTTCCACTGTACTCAAAGGCTTCTTACTACTAGAAATGCTACGACTTCATTGGTTAAAATTAATGAAAAAGTATGATAAAGCAAAATAGATCATATTGTATTATTAAAATAAAACCCCAGCAAAACAAAATCAGAAGCAGAATCATAAATTCATTTGAAAATCATTTCTTCAGTCATCTGGGGACCTAGGCTATTGCGAACTGCTTTACTAATTGCACTCAAAACAATAAAATTGTTGGACCAAATTAATCCCAATAAGTACACGGAGGATAAAAATATCCATTGACTTTGTTCTTTAATTTATGAATATATTCTTAATTGTATTATTTACACTGATGTGCCTGTGGTATTTTCAATGTCAGAAGTTGGTGTCTGCTTACAAGAAGATATAGAAAAATATTTTCCTGTCTACTGCAGGTGGGAAAATATAGGTAATTCTTGGTTTTAAACATATAGCTGATGCAACTATGTTCACTGAGCTATATTTTATAGGCAAAACATACCAGAGACCAGAAACTTTTTAAACAAATAAAATTAAAATTTCAATATATTTTCTGGCTACTGAAGATATTAAACTATGTATGAGGTCCAACAGCGAAAGTATAATAAACCCTAATTTCTTAGGAAAAAAGATACAAGGACATTATAGGTAACTCAGATTCCCTCCATACCCCACCCTTGCCTTACCCCCATGATTTAAGGCCAGTTGCTTTTTCTGGGAGGTGAATCTGAAAAACATTCAAGAAAGGTCAGTTTGATTTATAGCCCTTGCAGCAAGTGGGGTTTTTCTGTTCCTTGTGTAATATGTGCTTGCATAAAGGCTATATAAAATCTAGTCATCGACTCTTTCAAATTGTAACTTCCAATACAACAATGTAAGAATCCTCAAGAATAAAGAATAAGGCCTGGAAAGTATTCCTTTGTTAGGAAAAAAAAAATGTTTAATGTACTGAAATCTTGTAGAAAGATTTTTGAATATGAAAAGCCTCAAGTTTCCAGGGGAGCGACAACTCAGACTAAAGTAATTCTAAACCTTCTGGTCAAATTTGTCACCAAATAAAACATGAGACAGGGTATTATTCAGTTCGTTGTTAAGTTCACACTATTATAACATTTTAGTGAACGGTATAAATAGGCATTTAAGCATCCATCTGGAATATTTAGAGGGAAAAAAATCACCTTGCATTATCACGGGGAAGATAATCTAAGTGTCGTCAGTGAAAGGTCTCATCCTGCCAGTATTAAGAGGTGGTTGTAATTATGTAAAGCCTGATATGTTATTCAAGTAATAAGCAACTAAAACAGGATAATATAATTACTGCTAATCAACATGGGTACATGGAAAATAGATCTTGTCAAATGAAGTTGGTATCATTTTTATGAAATTATAAAATCAGTTGATAAAAATCATCAAGGCACATACTAATGGGATTAAAAGCTGAGTAACAAATAGATCTCAACATGCAATGTAAATAGAGAATATCACCAAGTAGTTATTTTTCTTTCATCACTCTTTTCCAGGACTGATTTCACATTTACTTATGTTTTTGCAGAACTGAGGAGAAAACTAATTAAGTCAATGCGGATTAATTTTGTTGTTGACTCAATGAGTGATCAAGGAAGGCAGGTTCAATCAATGGAGGAAAAGTTCGATATGGTAATATGTGCATTCGGGAGCAGAGGATGGAGGTCTTTCTTACAGTATAAAAAAAAAAAAAAGAGTTTGAGATTCTCCAGGCAAGACTCAGATAAAGGAGACACAACTTGGTCTCTTCTCCTTTGCCATCAGCTTGAACATCTGAATAATTCCCCAGTGATCTCAACACAGGGTGCACAAAAGCCTTTCACAGAAACCCACCTGGGCCTTAGTCCCAATGATAACAGAAGGGAGTGCAGTAGTGAGTGCCAAGGAAAAGAGCTGACCCACCAGTGCTGTGGGGCAGTTCCATGGGGCTGAGTGGCTGGAAACATGCAATTGTAATGCTCCCATATCCAGTGGGAGAAGCTGCTATCGTACTAAGCTGAGCTCAAAGCCCTTTTTCTGAGTAAGCTACAGTTACAAGGGCGACAGATGAAATCGGTACTAAAGGAATTACTGTAAGCAGTAGAAGACACAAAATGTGTTTTATAAAAACAACCTCAAGAATCGCTGCCTGTTTATCTTAAAAGATGGAAATGTGTTGAGCAGCTAGAAGAATACTTATGTGGCTCTTCAGTTTCATTCACTACAGATGAACAGAGAAGAATTCAGAGAAAAAAAAACACGTCTTTGCAAGTGAGGATGCTTAACCATGGGAACCACTACTGGGACAACACTGCAGGGGGGTATCATGGTGAGTTCTGAATATTGCCTGTATGCAGGAAACTGCAATTTAGCTCCAAGTTAACTATTGTACATGAAGGAGTATGTTCTGGAACCTTAATTCTAACATTACACAGAAAGTCATGAAGCCACAGTCTCTTCTGGCTAGAAGCTTTTTTCAGCCAAAAGGGCCATTTTGTCAGCCAAAGAAATCCCTTGCTCTATATGCATTTTTTAGGTATATGTTCTAGATCAGAAAATATCTTATCCTCTCCAGTCTATCCCAGTTCATTTATGTGAGGTGATGCCATCCTAAATTGTCAGAACCTACTTTAACAGGCATGAGAATTAACAGAATAATATTTAAGTCCACAAAATTATTTTCTTAACTGTTTCATTGCAAGTCAGCGCAACAAAATCTGAATGTGTTGTGTTAGACTACATAAAATGTGTTTGCTTAAGCATTTAACCTGGACTCAACACGGTTCCAGAATTTCCAAGTTCTGGGTAACAGTCAGCTATGAAAATATTTTTTTCTCTTATTTTTCTGTGTATATTGTAAAGCTACTTGTCACAGAAATAACAAACAACTTAGAGAAACTTACAGGTTTGTAAAGTATTTCCATATTACAAAGTAATGCCAGATCCTAGGAGGCAGATGTCTCATTATTAATTAAAAATAGATTTTTTAAAGAAATTTTCAATATTTCAGTTTCAGTTTTATAGAGTTATCTTCCACTGACCTTAAAAGGGAGTAAAACTTCCTGAAGGAAATAGGACTGGAAGGGACCTTCTGAAAGTGTGATGTGCATCCTATTGCCTGCAAGCATTCCTAAAGAGCTGAAACATCTCAGCAGAAAATAGATGATTTGCAGTTCTACACCCACATCTGCATTTTGGAGGAACTGGAGATGGAAACATACGGCGGAAATTCTCTACTGGAAGAAAACTAATATTAATTTTCTTTTGCACAAGAGATGGCTTTAAAATTATCCATGAAACTATGGATTATAATTTTCTAACTAACAACTAGGGATAATTTTCTCAGTATGTTTGGTTTTTACTTCCCCTTTCTGTTTCACTGTAGGTCAGTCCCTAGAACAGAGCTGAGCTAACAGTTTATTTTTCTCTGTAATGGGACTTCCCAGACGTTTCTCCTCCTGTGGGAGATGTCCTTGATGATGTCCACCTGCTGTACCCACGAATACAATCTGGATGTATTTTTGAGGTGAAGTAGAAAAATACACTCTTTTATGCAAACACTTTGGCTTTTCTTAAACCATTAGAATTATTATCTGTGAATTAAGAAATAGAATCACAGTACAAGGCAATATGTGGAGTGGAAGACAACATCACTGAAAGATGGACATACTAGCATAGGAATTGTGGAATTTTCCAGCCATACGAATACTACAGAAACTACTTTATCAAGAACATGGATACATGCTAGGAAGTGAACCTATCACCAGGCTGAGGCTGAGCAATGAGCTCATAAAACTGGTTGTAGAGCTTCTACAGCTCTGGGAAAGGTTCAGCAATACATCCCATCAATAATTTCGCAGCAGTGAGTTAATCTGTTATTATTATTGAAATAGATGTAATGGAAATACCTAAAGGAACTGGAGCAAAAAAATTTTTTTTCAATAGTGCTTGGAAAGCACAGCTTACTTAGCACAAGATAACATATTGTGCTTTCAGAACTGTGAGTGAAAAGAAGAACTGCAAATAGTTTTATAGTCACTGGGATTTTGAGTTTCACAGAATTAAAGGCTTTTCATAAAAATGACGAACACCCCCCTCACCCTACACTTTCCCCCAAAGATTTCACACCCATACACAGAGCAGCCCGAGCAGGGCAGGACCTTGCCAGCCAGGTCCTGTCCCACTGCCCCCAGTGACACAGGCCCTGTTATCAGGGATGTTTGTGGTGACAGAGCACGGCCAAGCTCCAGCTGGGTCATCAAGTCCGCAGGTCAGGATCTGGATCAACAGGGCACAAGCACACCAGGGCTGCAGCGTAGCTCAGGCAGAGATCAACCACAGGAGCCTCAGCAACTCCAGGGGAAGGAGGATGGAGCCCCAGCTCAGTCTTCCTAGCAGAGCTGCTTGGAGCAAGCCTCCAAGGATGTGTCTGCTTGCTCTTTCTTCCAAGGCCCTCAGCTGTACTAATTCTAAGTTGGACCTGAGCTCAGGCAACCAAAGCCCCAGGGAAGGTCAGGGGAAAATCACTCAGGGCCCTGACACTGATCTCCTAAAGCGACTCATGGCTCGGTACAAGTGTTGTCCCAGGCTTTACGAAGGGGTGAGCAGCTGTACTGCCATTTAGCAATCTTTGCCTTAGGTAGCTTGCCCAAGTAAGGATTGCATGGAATTGCAGCATGCAGCTGTACCTGTCTCCTGTAAACGATTTTCATTAATTATCCTAACTCCTACTTTTTTATCTTATTTTCTGGGTAATAGTATTTTTCTGAGGTCATAAGACTGATGACAGCAGTAAGATATTGAAGGTCTAGGGCCATGCACAGGAGGCTGAGTGTATTGATCAGCTGTCATTCATTTATCATCAAAAGTCCTAGTTTAGAAAGTGTTTCCCTAGCAGGTGGGGTCTGAATACTGGATGTAACATTGAATAGTTACAGTTGGGACAGATACTACTGTTTGTCATTAAGATTTTTTTCGGTCTCTTCATCATAAGAGCTCATCTTCTCAGTTGCCAAGCTTCAAATATCAGTGTAAGCAGATATTTTTCTTGTTAGATTTCTGCCACTGACAAGCACTATTTGAAGGTATTCCATGTTGTCTGGACAAGTTATTTAAGAGGGTTTTTTGCTATTGCAAAAAATAACTGTAATTTTTAAGAATTTAGAGAACAAAGCAAATACTGAAGACCTTTTTTTTGAAGTCTGGAATCACTATGCTTTGGAGGAGGAAACTCAAATGTTTGGAGTTCTATCTTGGGCACAAAAAAGTAAATTTCTGTTCCAGCATAAATGGTAATGTGCTATGAAATTCTAAGTGGTATAAAATGTGTGAGAAAAGAAATCACAAAGGGAAATGTATGTGGTTAACTGGCAACTGAAATCAATGTTTAAAGCTGTGGGGAGCCCAGGAGCAGGTCCAAATCATCTGTTTCAGCTGAGTGTACTTAGCAATGAGGAAGATATTGGCTACTGTCGCTTAGTGGTCATTAATGCAGCAAGATAAGTTGTTGAAGTTGTTTGGGAAAAGCAATAGACTGGACATTAGACTGGAACTTTCCAGGCAATGAATTAAATATTTTTATTGCATTATTAGGTATAGGGGATCCACTATGAGATGGGAGTTTGTTGAAAAAGTACAATAAACCCATTGGTTAAAGTATTTTACTGGCAGTTTTGGAATCTGTTTTCATCTGAGAGTGGTTCTCACATGACGCTAGGCAGTTTATTTAGACTAGGCTGTTCTAGGTTGTCTTCATTCTATACTGCCTGAATAATACCCACAGTTAAGTTTGCAGGATTGCCCAAAAGCCAGAAATCCACCTGAAGCCAAAGAGAATTCCATTCTGGACTTACAGAATATGCATACTCTGAAAAAAATTACATCCTAGGCATCTGAAGTTAAGTATTCCTTCACCAAATAGATTTGACACTAATGCCTTGTGTCTTTGATCCACAGCCATAAAATACCTTCTTCCTTCACCATTGGCTGTGACCATTCAAGAAATACAAATTACCTAGTGAAGTCATTCATAGAAAAGGAAGCTAACAATATCCATGAATAAAGTATGATAAATAAATCATGGGATTGCGGGATGTAGAATGAATAAACTGAACTATAGAATAGCTGCTTGTTAAGAGACAATTGAACTATGAGCAAGTACTTTGCAAAAATAGCAAACATTATTTTAAAACAATGTTGTAATGCACACTTTCAATGCTGGCTTGTGCTAAGCTCTTAATGCTGGAAATTGCCAGTTTTGTTAGAGCTTTACTTTGCAGCCTCCTCTTCTAACAGTTTGTTTAATGCAAATGGTATTTGAACAAGATGCAGCACACTTACAGCTTTATTCTAGCAGTTGTGATTATTTCAAGTTTATACGCTGGGGGAGGAGGAGATGAAGCAATCAGAGGATTTTGATCACATTTCTGTTTGTTTTTTGACAAGCAGCTCAGCTGTTGATAGCTCTGTTGACTTGGGCTCAAATAGTCCAGTGTTACTTATGGCAACAGGTCTCACTGTTGAGCCAGATTAATGCCAAACAGGATATGCTCAAGTACAATAGTTAGGAAATTACAAGGAACTAAAAGATTAAGATACAGAGAAAGGGCTATCAAGAACCAGACAAATTCCTTCTCTGTTTAGCTGTATATTACCAGTGATTTATAGATGCATGTTGAGTTTCACAATACTCTTTCCTCCTCCCCACCCCATTTTACTGGGGTTAGAATTAAACTACCTACACATGTACATTTGCCAAGGTTATTGGTGGGTTTTTTTTAAAGATCTCTCTGATTCTCTCATCTAAAAATTAGATTTGAAAAGAACTGTTTATAAATACTCTGAAGAGCATCTTGGGGAAGAACTTTTACAACAGCTTTTTACATTGTTTTATATAGCAGCCAAAACTTCCAAAAGCAAAAGCGCAAAGAATTAGAAAGTGCCTTGCAATAAAAGAATTTAAATACATTTAAGCCAAACTTTCCAATGTTCTTTTCCCTCAAGTGACTAACCATGTTCCTTTGAAGTTGCCGGAAATCACACAGAAGATGAAGCCCAGGCTATCTACTGGTGTCTTGAGCTTCAAGCCTACATGTATACCCGCTGCTGAATTACGTACATGAATGAAGAATTTTTCACAGGAGCAAGTACAAATGTGATATTTGAAGACTAACTCTAACCTTGTAGCAGAACAACACATAACAACAAAAGGTCTAAACAAGCATCTGCTATGCTCTATGAACAAACAAACAGTACACAGATGCTGGAAATCATCTGGGAGTCATGATCCACAGTTGATAAACTAAAACAAAAATCAGCCAATAGGGAAAAATAAAAAAGTGTGCTTTTTCCAGAGAAACCTCTTACAAGCAACAGTGAAAAGGATTTGTCTTCTGAGTCCCAAAGAGCATTGATGCCCAATTTGAGATTGTGAGTTTCTTTAAAATGGAATATCTAGTTACTTCTATTCAAGAAGGAAAAAAGACAGCTTGTCTGACAAACTGTTAAAAGACTACCAAAGCCACATTTGTTACCTGGACTCAAAAATAACCAAAAGATACTTGATTCAGTTGTCCAGTAAGCCTGTCAACACAAAAAGGAGCTAGATTGTCATAATTTGTACCCAAAAGGTAACATGGATCTGTTACCTATAGAATTCTTGAGGCTCATAAATTTTGGTTGTTTTGTTGTTTTTCAACAGCTAGAATCCAAAGACAATCCCTCTTTCTTCCACCCAGCCACACACACTCACTTTTTAAAGAGGACATGACTTCAGTCTTCGACACACTTCCCAACGTGCAAAGATTCTCATGGCTGTCCTGTAACTGCATTAGAAGCACTTAATCCATTCTCTAAGCATCCCACAATAAATTTCATCAGGCCTAGACTATTTAAAACTACCTGACTTTAATTAGATTTTTCCTGGCACTGCTAAATACTTCACTTGTGTGAAATATCTAAGCTTTCATTTTGCATCTGTGTCTCAGCAGTAGTCACTCCATGACTAATTAGTGCAAAGAGATGATTCCAGCTGCTGTGCTTAGCTGGGAGGGTTTGATGGCAAGGCTGCTTCTCACTTATCTGCTAGTGCACCACCTTGTCCTTTGAAACTCTATACTCATTTCCTCGTTTGCATTTTATCTGTCTTCTCCAGTTCTTCTTGCGAGTGCTGTTTTATTAGTGGTATTTGTCGTTAGTCCACTTCTAATTTTTCTGTTCTATTCTGGAGCTATCAGTAGAAATATTAAGTAAGATCATTCAGAATGGATACTGGTGACTCCTCTTCTGATGGTGACCGAATAGTGAAGGCAGTGTCTGCAGCAATTGTAAGTTCTCAGGAATTCACATTTGTTTGATTTGTGTGCGAGTGTATGTTAGCCTTTGCTATTGTCCACTGTACAACCAGTCTGTTCAGTTTCCTGCCTGCCAGCTGCACAGTTGGCCAGGCTTCACGTGAGATAGTTGCTGAATCGGACAGTCAAAAGCTTAAAGTCAATACAAAATGTGTCTTAAGACCTGCCTCAAGACAGCGCTGTAGCACTATTTACTTACCGACCTTTAAAGAGGTCAAGATTCAATGCCACTTTGCTTGTCTGCTCTCATGGCTGCAGCCACTAGAGGTTCTTGTAAATTATGCCATTTACTCAATGTCTTTGTTGTACTGGATCAGAGAAGCCTTTCTGAAATAAACTAGAAGTTCATATAAGCAAAGGTCAGTTGCAGGTGTGCAGGCTATTATTTTTGTGGACGTGCTGGCTCTCCTACAAATGTGTAGCTAGATCTTTTTCTCTACTAAGGCACTAAGTCTGTTCATAGGAGAAAGAAAAGATGATAATAGCCTTGAATCCTATGCCCCATCCCAGATTTTACTACTTCACAGTAAGGCTGATGCTCAGCTACCCCTAGCTGTTAAGAAGTTGACTTGTTTGTTTGTATCCTACATAACATCTGCCAGTTTTGATACTCCTTGGGTAGCAGGAATAGGACTCTGGCACTGGATGTAAACAGCTTATATTTATTTTAATCTAAAGTAGAAAGGCCTTTTTCACTTTATTTTAGCATCTTGGCAAGAGGTAAGTCTCCTTGAATCTTGGCAATTCTCATATTACCTTTACATATGACCTCTGAGAGAAAATATTTTTTCTCTGATCAGGTCAGTTTTCTGTTCCATGTATGTTATCAGCTTCATGGTTTGGCACTTCATCAGCTTCGACCCCAATTATACAAGTTCCCTCCACACCACTTTTGCTTGAGATACAGACTGCTCGTAGTTTTCTCATTTTTTCTAGTCTTGTAGAACTTCTTTGACTAGTTGATTCTACTAATTAGTTCTCTTGACGAATGAAACATTGACTTTTGAAATTGAGAACCTCATGGAATGTGTATATATATATAAGTATAAATTATGCACTGAAATCCACCACATCAGCTGCTCAGTAGTAACCACCTGTATAGGCCGTTGTACCTGCCTAATCACTCACTGAAAGAAGAGTAAACTGATCTGACTTTACAAACAGTGTAACCATGTGTACAATTGCCTTCTTTGCAAGATTTCACTTCATTCCACCATAATTTGTATGTATCACAGATTTAAAGATCTGCTTTCATTTACTGTTCCAATGTAATCAATTTGTTTCAACTCATAATCGTATTCGTATTATCCTGTGACACTGTCTGCTTATTGGATGAAGTGATATTTAATAGTGAATTTTGCTGGAACACTCATCAGTATCTACACCTACTGTAACATTACTAATTCTACTATCTATGCAATGATGCAACACAAAAATTCCTGACAATATTTCTCAAATAGAACTACAAAATAATTTATTATAACCAATTATGGCTCTAGAACACCACAAAAAAAAAATTGGGTTGAAGTAAAAAAAAATACTTACTGATCATTTCCGAAAATGGTATTAACCTTAGAAAATCTTTCTTTATCTCTTTCTGTCTTATTTCCTCAGTAGGTTGTTACAGTGTTCTAACTCAGCATCACCTTTATTCTTGAACTTTCCTCCCAGTGGAACAAAGGCTTTAAAAGTAAGAAAGTAATGATTATCATTCTGTCATATTTTAGTTACTCCTTTAATAAATTGCTTGATGGTCTGCATTATTTCAAATTCTTCCTTGTTGTTTCCTGGGTGAACCATTGCATTAAGATGGAATCCACCTAACTACTGCTTTCACTGATATTAATACCTTTTTGGCTGATATCTAGCCACCTACTCAGGGACATTCATGGCCCTTTTGTTAATTTTTTTTTTACCAACTCTTCTCTCACATTAGCCCTCAACTTCTTTAATCTCTGAGCCTAATGAGAGGAAGGCAGTTGAAATATGCTTCTTAGTTCATACCTCTTACAACTTATGCAGGGTAGTGAACATACATCCTATGGTAAATATGATCTCAACGTGTCATTTCAGGGAAGGCTGGGAGCTGCTGCCAGATGAGGGGATGTTGGCTTATGTGTAGGTTTATCCATAGCAAGCATCGCAATTGCTAAAGCTGACTGAAAGTTGGAATGAGGAGAAGGTTGAACAATTAGATTTTTTACTAAATAAGGTTGCTATACAATCACAGAATCACAGAATGGTAGGGTTTGGAAGGGACCTCTGTGGGTCATCTAGTCCAACCCTCCTGCAGAAGCAGGGCCACCTACAGCAGGCTGCACAGGACCTTGTCCAGGCGGGTCCTGCATATCTCCAGAGAAGGAGACTCCACAACCTCCCTGGGCAGCCTGTTCCAGGGCTCCGTCACCCTCAGAGAGAAGTTCTTCCTCATGTTCAGACGGAACTTCGTATGCTTCAGTTTGTGCCCGTTGCCCCTTGTCAGTTGCTGGGCACCACTGAAAAGAGTTTGGCCCCATCCTCCTGACACCCATCCTTCAGATATTTATAAGCATTCATTAGGTCCCCTTTCAGCCTTCTCTTCTTCAGGCTGAACAAGCCCAGCTCCCTCAGTCTTTCCTTGTAGGAAGGATGCTCCAGTCCCCTCATCATCCTCATAGCCCTCCTCTGGACTCTCTTCAGTAGCTCCTGATCTTTCTTGAACTGGGGAGCCCAGAACTGGACACAGTACTCCAGATGAGGCCTCACTAGGGCAGAGTAGAGGGGGAGAAGAACCTTCCTCAACCTGCTGGCCTCACTCTTCTTAATGCACCCCAGGATCCCACTGGCCTTCTTGGCAACCAGGGCTCATAGTTAACTTGTCATCCACCAGGACACCCAGGTCCCTCTCCGCAGAGCTGCTCTCCAGCACGTCAGCCCCAAGCCTGTACTGGTGCATGGAGCTGTTCCTCCCCAGGTGCAGGACCCTGCACTTGCCCTTGTTGAACCTCATCAGGTTCCTCTCTGCCCAGCTTTCCAGCCTATCCAGGTCTTGCTGAATGGCAGCACAGCGTACCGGTGTATGCACCACTCCTCCTAGTTTTGTGTCATCAGCAAACTTGCTGAGGGTACACTCTAACTTTTCATCCAGATCATTCATGAGTAAGTTGAGTAAGACTGGGCCCAGTACTGACCCCTGTGAGACATCACTAGTTACAGGCCTCCGACTAGACTGTGCAGTGCTGATGACAACCCTCTGAGTTCTGCCATTCAGTCAGTTCTCAATCCACCTCACTGACCACTCATCCAGCCCACACTTCATGAGGCTGAAAAATAAATAAAGAAGATACGACCATGTTTTGTAGGAAAAGTAGGAGCTGACTCATATCAAGATTAGAGAGCTCATCAGTTCAGGCTCAGCACTATGCAGCTGCAATAACTTGCTAGGAAAGCAACTTTAAACATGCAAGAGTTTGGCTACCCCTTTTCCCAACGTCATTTAAGACCACCAAACTACCCTTTTAGCCACTGCAATGACTGCATAGACAAAAAAAGGAATGTGGCAGGCACACAGATATCACTGTACCACCCCTGGGTGTTTTGCAGATGTAGTTACATGATCTATGACCTCTATTGCCTTTGAGGGACATATTTGTGCGCGTGGTGTGTATGGAGAAGATGCAATTAATCTGATTCTCAGGTTTTCTGTGCTTTCTCTGTTCATCTAAATCAGGAGCAAGTATACCATTCAGTTGAACCTGAGGAGCAGTGCTGAAGTCCACTTAGTGCTATAAAGATGTAAAATTATTACAAAAGCACCAGAGCAAGGTAAAAAAAAAAAAGGTCAAAATGAATATTTTTTTTTTTTTAAATGAAGACACTTTGAATCTAAAATAGTATTAATATGATCCATAATGAGTGTCTTTCAGAGTGAAAGATTACTGGCCAAAACTGTGATTCAATTATAACATTATTCTACTTGTATATGCAGAAAAAGCAGTTTAAAATGTCCTTTTGGTGGGTAATGAATACTGGAGCGATATTCTTTATTACCACAAGGTGTCACCTTTATAACTCTTGGATGAACAACAAAATTTACAGTAAATTTAAAAGGAAACTATTAGATAGCGTCATTCCCTGCTTTTTCCTGAACTTTCTATCGTAATTTCTCTAGTGAATTGATTTAATTTGGTATGACAATTGAATTGGCTACATATTAGATTTAAGCAGATATCTCATAAGAACTAGTCTATTTACTTTAGCTGTTCTTCCTACTTTTGAAATTTTATGAGCAAACTACAACTTCCTTCAATTTGTTAGTTATTTAAATTTGGACAATATTTGACATATAAACATTTTGAATAATTACAGTGACTGCAAATTTAAAAACTACCCACTGGATACTGTCCGGGTAATACTGCTAAAATTTTGCTCTTTGGCTAAGCACTTGTGCATTTATGGAAACATAACTCAGAATATTTTTAGATAGAGCTTTGCATGTTGTTCTTTTTAATAAAAATTTCAGCAGTAATCCTTTTTTCTCAATAAACTCACTATGCAAATTCACAGACTCACTTGTTCAGACTCACTGCGACCAGTCCAGGGAACACAGAGCTGCAGGAGCCTCACCCCTGTAAGGCTCCTGAATTCTGCATCCCCTAACAATTACAATATCACAAAAACTTTGCTAAATGAAGTCCTAAGCCAGTGACGGTCAGTAGAAACGTTCCTATGAGCTTCAAACAGACTTTAAATAAACCATATCTGAAGTAATAAATTGTTTTAGGTTGTTTAAGCTCATGGAAGAGCCTAAGTAATTTCTTAAGAAAACCTATCTTAATTGATGCACGCTTGAAAAGTTGAAATTTTAGCCTAAGCCAGCAGAACAAATATAAGTATACCTCTGTTGTTATTGATGTTAGAAAACTGTTAAAGGAAATGTAAAATACGCAGAATTACTTTCAGGGAAGGCCTTGATCTTAAACGGTCCTGTTACTACAACTTCAGTGGAATAAAACAGATGAATTGTAAGATCTTTCCTGTGATTTCTCACTCAGAATAAAAGCGAGCCAGTAATATTTTGAAGAATTTAAAGGTTCCTGTTTTTACTATACACATAACTTGTTAATTTTCTCACTGCATACTTTGTAAAATTATCAGCTACAGTGACATTTCTAACAAATCATGTATAAGTATAACATTTCTCATCAATTTTAATAAGCTGGTGTGATTTTATAATTGCCTTGCAATCACTGATGTGGTAAATATCACTACTGCAGTGCATTTCTATGTGGTAAATGAAGTTCAATTACTTACGAAAACATTTACGGTGACTTCCTCTTTTCTAAACCAGAAAGGATTTTCCTTTCACATATATAGCAGTAAAACCAGTTCATTACAATAGAATGTTTAACTTTAAAAAATCACTCCATCCTTTGTCTCAGGATGTGCCACTGCGTAGAAATTTGCCCCTGAATTTAACTGAAGTCTCTGGGGGAAAACACAGACTAAACTGTACCTACCATAACGTAGTTATGCATTACTAATGCGTCCTGTTAAGTAAAACAAGTCAATGAACAACTTCCAAACAAAAGAAGGCAACAGGAAACATGAAAGAGGAAACTAGTCAAGCTTGTTCTGTTAATCACATCATCAATGCATTTTAGGATTTTTTTAAAAACTACTTCCAAATATTCAATTGTAAGATCTCCTTATTTATTCATGTACTTTGGGTAGCACTCCAGGCTGATGGAGATCCTTGAATGCACTGACTAAGACTTTGGGGAATTTGAATCAAACTAACAGTTTTTCCTGAAGTGATCATCTAAATTTAACCACAAAGGTCATTTAACAATATGTATATTTGCATAGTGACACATAGCCTCAGACAGCAGGCAGCTAATTCATTGATTAGTAGCCGGTTTCAAAATCTGGCTGGCAAAGTAACTATTTCTAATTGACAAAACGATGCCTTCTAGAAGAAAAATAACCACTCTTATTCTGATATTGTTATTCCTCTGCTGTTTAAGAGAAGATTTAAAAATTCAGTGTTCAGGAAGACCCTTTTTTGAAGCATGACGGTTTATATAGAGGTGCTGCTGGTGAGAAACTGCTAGTAAGTCTCAGACTACACTGTGTGAAATTCTGTCTTTAAAAAGACACAACTTTTTACTTTTCTCCCAATACATGTGCAGTGTGTTTCTGTAGGTTTCATTGTACACTGTTAATGTTTTACATTACCAATCAATGCAAAAAAGAGCAAATTGGTAGATTAGAACAGTGTCTGCTGAAGTTATTCACATTTTTAAGTTACATATTTCAAATGGTTATTTTGCAATAGATGCACTCTAGTTTTCAGATCAAATGTCTTCCATACTCGCGGCTTGAAAATTTTGCAAGCCATGGACCTCAACTCTGTGGCTGCAGGGCACTGTGGGAAGAGATTCCCTATCCTTTTCTCCATCTCACATAGCTGATGTTATCACACTGTTGTCCATGTCTGTGCATCCCTCATGACGCATATGAGGCCTCACATGTGAAGACTGCCATATGGAGATTTGACTTCCAATACCTCACATATTTTGATCATAGGCTAACACACCACACTGATGTCTCCTTAGGGCTGAAAATGAATGGGACTATATCATTCAGACTGCTGTTTTTAACTTCTGATAACAAACAGAATAAAATTAGAACACCTTGGAAGGATATTGGATCACAAAATACATGTCAACTTCAGTTCTTTCAAGTGTAAAGAAAGGACAACCTGTATTTGAACACTGAAGTTTTTCATAGATTTACATCAAGTGTTTACGTGTGGGCAAAAGGGGGCAGGGCATCTCACTAACTCTAAATTGTGGAGGGAAAAGAGGACAATTGTTAAAGGGCTGGAGGATTTGATTTTGATATTTAAGAACAAACAACGAACATGTCTTCAAAGCTCAGGACCTCAGGAAGTGTTATTATTACTTAGGGTGTATCACAATATTTAGATATAATACCTTACAACTTCAGAGCTAAGTTTTGATATACTAGTTATGTAAAAATAATCTGTCAATAAAATCTCCAGTGACTTCTTAGGCCCATGTATCTACTCACATTGTCAGCTGGAAGAGTGGCAGCTCAAAGCCCCATCCAACCTGGCCTTGAATACTTCCAGGGAGGGTGCATCCACAGCTGCCTTGTGCGAATTTCTAGCTAAGATTAAAAGGAGTCAATAGTGGCATGTTACCCTGTCAAGAAAATGTGTCCATCCAATAAAGCTCTCTTCATCTGTACTCCTGTCGAAAGGTGGAATTAGACAGAAGTCAAGTACAGGCTGATGGTTCACACTTACTCCTCTAGTACTTTGCCAAAATAGCAACCCATTACTATTGTCTGCTGCTTCTCTTCCTCCCTTCAAGCACAGAAATCAGTTAGGCTTTGCTGCACTTCATGGATGAAGGACAGTAAATTTTTTTTCATTTTAATACCTATAAATTAAAATAGTCTCTTGAAAATCCATTCCTTAATTTAGCTGCATTTGTTCTTAAATAGTGTTTGAAACAGGGGTTACAACTTCAATGAAGCTGTGTTAACACAGTCAAAACATGCCAGCATCTCCAAAGTGCGGCACAGTCACTCACATTCAGCTCCCCGCTCTAAGGATAAGGTTCTCTTACATTCAGGCACTCAAACTGTACATTCAGACCCTACACTGGGAAGCATATAGAACGAGGCATAACGCTTAAACCTGTATCAGGACAACTTCGCCACTATGGCTTCATATTACCTTTTTTGCCTCAAATGTAAACTTAGATCCTTATCCCCTCCCATAATTTGTTTCTTGCAAGCGTCAAATAGGTTTTACAAATGTGTTATGAATATAAAATATTAGCCACTAAACCATAATGATTGCTCATCTGTAGGACATAAACACTTCAAACAAAATGATGAATTCAGCCTCAAGATCTTTCCTTGCTTGTCCAACAAATGATTTACACAGGGTTTTACATACTAGTCTGTGGCTTTATTGGCACTGCTGAAATAATGTTCTTCTAAAAGTTGGTATACTGGCATGTAAACACTGCAAACAGGGATCAGCTGATTGAAAAATGCATAAACTAGAAAGGCCTAAGAGCAGATATTCATTGGTCTTTTCTCGGTAATTCTTATTATAGAATAGGTTCTAATAGGATAAACACTTTTCTTGAAATTAGGACGGTAGCAGATGCTTTCCTTTCAGGCTAGTTCAGTCTTACAGCATAGAGACAGATTCCTGGTTACGAGCAAACTGGGACATCTGAACTTGAGCAAAAAAATCAGTTTTATACAACAAAACTGTTGATTCTATCAAATATAGAAATAATTTTAGTGTATACTAAAAATAAAATGACAGTTAAATATGCATTTAATCTTATATAAGCAGCATGAAAAAAACCACATGAGCTTTAAACGGAAAGATAAGGCTTTCACAGTTAGTAAATCCCTTAAAACTTTTTAGAGGCATCCAGGTATTTGTATTGCAAAAAGCCTTTAATACCGCAAGATAAGAAAATGCTCTTTGGAAATACAACAAAAAGCTATTGCAAGAATATAGCATACGAATATGCAGCCAGGAAACTCTATCCTGAAAAATATAAAATAAGTCAAAAGATATATTATGGGGTAAATTTATATCTCTTTAATCCTAAAGAGCAAGCAAGAGATTTTTCCAGCCTCCTACCTCATCTTTTAAAAACAATTTAGGCAAAATTATTTTTATATCATCCCAAAATTCTTTGACATGTTTGCATACAGAAAACATTTCATCATAGTAATATGAGGCTAAATTCACTCATGGTGTGTTCATAATGTCAAATATGCACTTATATTGTGTAATGTGGCATTCAGTGGTAAGTGAATGAAATAGCAGCAATCAGAAGAACACAGAGGCATATAATGCCACTTGTTCCATTTCAAACCCCATTAAGTGTGTCTGTTGCATTCGCTGAAGTCAACAGCAACATTCAGTTGCTCATTTGTAACTCAGTATCTTTGAATTTCACTGCTATCTTGCTTGCTTGTGTTGTGATTCTGCCATCACCAAAACTAAACTTGTGAAATTTTCACATTTTCTTGATAAACATTACTGTTCGTCTTCTGCTTCGCTTCTGAAGATAACGTTTCCATCTGCCTTCTTCTAGAGGAAACAGAAAAAGCCATCTTTCTTCCACAGATGGTCAAGAAGTAATGCAATTTTCATGTTAAATCCTGGAAGCCTACAAAGAGGACGACTTTCCCTTGGTTGAGGAGGACTGTGTGAGGGATCGCTTAAGCAATCTGGACGTCCACAAATCCATGGGCCCCGATGGAATGCACCCACGAGTGCTGAGGGAGCTGGCAG
>Ga0065711_1036625_pt1 | contig 20785 bp, 22 predicted proteins | sample Hoacrofraction12_FD_59098 | JGI IMG/M metagenome (GOLD analysis project Ga0065711, IMG submission 59098) | Hoatzin crop microbial communities from Cojedes, Venezuela - Epithelial fraction 12 v2 (version 2) | ecosystem: Host-associated > Birds > Digestive system > Esophagus > Crop | place...
CAGGTGGGCTGGGGGGACATGTTGGAGGGGGGGAGCAAACAGAGCAGGTGCTCAGTGCTTTAAAAAAAGGAGGTGACCCCGCATTGCGTTGCGTGTGCGTTTTTAAGCGGCATCTCTGCGTTGCTCTCTGTGTGCTGTGGGACCAGGGCAGCTTCAGCTGCCATCCTGCCCTCATCTCTGTGCTTGGGGGGTCCCCGTGGGGCTAAGACTCTGCGCTTTCTGGGGGGCTTTGCATTCTCAGTCCCTCCTTTCCATCGTGGCACTGATCTTAATGCCCCATCCATCTCAGCGGTGACAGAAAGCCTGACCTGAGCTTTTCCAGCCCAGTCCCCTTTGCCATCGCTGAGCCATCAGCTGTGACCTGGCACTGGGGGGGGCTCAGCTCAGAGCCTGAAGTGTTTTTGTTCCAAACGCAGGGTCCTGCAGCCTTGTCCTCCTGCGAGGTGCGGGCTGAGAGCAGCCAGATGGGTTTGGATGCACACGTGCAACCCGTACCCACACGCTGAACCGTAGCCCAGCTTTGCACTTGGTTTTGGTCCCAAAATAAGGCACCATCTGGAACCCCGAGTGAAAATACTGCAGCAATCGCGTGTGCCCCACCGCCCTCCAGCTCTGCTCACTCCCTGACCCACCAGCTGCCTTATCCCCGCTGAAAAGCAACAAATCCAGCCAAAAAGCTGCGAATCTCCCCCTCGACACCTGCACTTTCAGCCCAGCCTTGTCCCCAAGGAGGGGACGGGGTCGCACGGGCAGCAGGTCCCGGCTCCGGGGGGTACGTGGGGCTGGACGGGGCGGCCGTGATTAATGAGCGACTTCCCTGCCCTCCGGGGCCGCGGCATCGCAGCTTTGCTTGGTCAAGGGCTTTGGGGGAATTTCTGCCTTTCTTAAGGCTCTGCTTTTCAGTTCACTGGGTTTTAAGCCTTCCCGCTCTGCTTGAGAAGGCTGGAAGGTCAGCGGGGGGAAAAGCGGCTTTTAACGAGCAGAGAGGCTGCAACGCTGTTCTCAGCTTTGCTTTTTTGGTGTGAGAGAGCCCATTTCACCCCCAAACCGACCCATTTGCTCTCTCCAAACCCCTTTCCCGTGGCCAGACCTGGTGCTTGCTGCCGTGGGAGGAGGCAGAGTGCGGCGCGTTGTGCAAGCTTGTGTTGACAAGCTCAGACTCCCCAGGGAATAACCCAGATGGATTTGCTCTTGGAAAACCGTGCTTCGGATAACGATGCAGCTTTCCTAATTACTCCAATGGCCGGATCCCAGACAGCGTAGAGCAGCTCATGGATCAGGGCCAGTTTGAAGCAGCTGAGGCTGTGGGTCCATTGATGCTCTAATTCCTGGGATGAAGCGGCGAGCGGCCCCTGTCCGATCGCCTCGAGCTCTAGCAGCAAAGGGAGCGATTCATGGGAGCGAGGGAGGAAGGAGGATTTATTAGATCAGAAAGCCTCCCAGTGAATGCAAGATTGTTTTTTTTCCTCCCAACTAACCGAAGCCGAAGATGAGCCTCAGTGGGTGTTGGGGGATGCTTGCTTAAGGGTGACAACCCAGACTAGCAAGAGCTTTGAGAGAAGCACCCAAAACTGGAGCATGTAGAGGTTGTGGACACTCTCGGTGCCTCTGTGGGGTGGCTCATGGTCCTTCTCCAGGCTGGGGGAGACCGCGTGTCCTTCACCCCTCGGTGAGTGGCCAGGGGTCAGGGTACAGCTCCCCACCGGGGACCACCTCTTACCGAAAGCTGTGGTCAGAGACTGTGCCCTTCGGCCGGCGGAGCTGCGCACCCCGGGGAGAGGGAGCCCCGGGTTTCCTTCCTTTGCCAGTGCCTGTTTATGCATTTTATCCAATTACTGCTTAATGCAAAATGCATAAGGAGCCCTTGGAGCGAGGACAGAAACCCACGGTTCGGCTTTGCCGTCCTCATCTGCGGAGCCGACCCTTTAGGACAATTTCCAGCTTCAGTTGAATGACTTCATGAGAAGATTTCTCTGTCTCTTTTTTTCGTTTTGTTTTATTTAGTTCCAACCAGTTGCTTGTTAATGTTTTTCTCTGGTTTAGGAACAGAACCTGTGTCTGGAGGCTGAATTTGCTTCACTTCAGCATCCCGCTGCCGTGTCTCAGCTAGGCTTTTGCTACTAGATTAAAAGCTTTTGCACCAGGGAATTGGGGCTGCTTTCAAGGGGTCTTGAGCTGGCCCACCTCAAACACCGAAAATCGTGGGGGGGACTCTTTGAAAGCGTAAACCCCCGCCGGCCTGGCGGCTTCCCGGCTAACCTGGCAGGGTCTGCGCTGCCGGCTGTTGCTTGACCTGAGACAGGAAAGAAACAGCTTGTACAGCCGAGCTCTGTTGTGGCTTTTGAGGTTTAAGCAAGTTAAAGCAACAAATTGTCCATTTAAGTGAAACCTACACTGCAGTCCGGTTCCCGGGGGAGCCCCACATCCCAAGCCAAAATCTGAGAAAGCAGCAGGGAAAAAAATCAATCATGATTATAGGAAATCAAGCAAACTCCAAAGCTCTCTTTCCCTGCTTATCTTGGCAAATCCCTTTTTTTTTTTTTTGGCTCAGATTTTCTCATTATTGTTTCTAAAGTGGACAAAGAGATAGGCATGGGGATGCATTTCCCTGCCTCCATGGCCAGGTTTTACCCTGAAGGAGAGGCTGAACGAGGGCCTCAAATCTCCATTATTTTAATTGAGATGCACCCTGCAAGATGATTAACTGCAGACCTTTTGCAAGCCTGGCAAAGAATTTTTCCAACCTAATTGGATTTGCTTTCCCTATTTCTGCAGCTTGTGTGCTCCTTATTTTGTTATTTATAGAAAACATCTGCCTGAGCGTCGTCCAGCCCTTAGGTGGGAAATTGGGGCTTGGTGATTTCTTTGCTCTACACAGCCGGGGTGAAACACCAGCTGTGCCAAAAGAAATAGTGGTGGCCCTGCTAGGTCCTTCTGGGAGAGCAGCAGCAGGCTTCATGGGTGATGAGCTACCCATGGGTGCCTCCTTGCACCCAACAGCGGCAGGAGGGCAGGGTAAGAGCTGTGATTACGTGACAAAAGTAGGTAAATCCTGGCTGGAAAAAAGCCTTGTGGGAAGGCGGGAGCTTCTTCCACCCCAGTCCTGTTGCAGGAGCAGGGAAAAGCCAGGGATCGTTTGTCCAGGTAAGAAGCAGACCCACAGGATGAGAGGCTGTCGTAATGCTGACTAAGCCAGTTATTACAGCTCTGATTAACCCGGGTAATTAATGTCAAGGACTGAATATGGTAGAGGTCAACGTTTTCAAAGCTGGTTGGGAGATGTGGTGATGTAATCGCTTTGGAGATGTTAATTCTCTCCATCCGCCCCCCACACCCGCTTCTGCTCATCGCTTATGGTTTTGGGAGATTTTTCTCATCTTTTTTACTTTCCAGGAGCTGAGGCTGAAGGGGTTTGTACCAGTGACAGCAGCAGCAGAGACAAACCCTCCTTCCCATTCCATGCCCGACAGGGTTGGGGCGGTCGCGTGAGACGGGGACTGGGGCCAGCTGTGTGCAGCTGATGGGACAACCCGGCTGCAAATCCCTGGATGCAAAATGGCTTTGCTGGGTGGGAAAGGGGAGGGAACTGAGCCAGGGTGGTGGATTAATTGGGTAAGATCATGGCAGCGAATTTATGACAGCTGGAAATCAGATGCATCCTCCCCAGTGCTCCATTAACCCCAAAGCATCCCTCTTCCTCCCTGGGCACCTCTCTGAGAGCTTCACCCTATACCTAGCAGCAACTAGGTAAGAGCTGAGCTCCCAAACACCTTTTATCCTGGTGCTTTTGGATGGCAAAAAATACTAGAAGTCGAAAAAAGCAATGTGCAATGTTTTGGGGGGAGTCTTGGTGGTTTTTATTTGTGATGAGGTGAAGATGCACCTCCTCATCAGGCAGCGGGGACCTGGGGTGCCGACACACGATGCTCTCTGGGTGGTTTTATTTGTACCATGAGGCACCGCTGGCAAAAGGAGCACTCAGTTTGTGAAGAGAGGATCGGCTACTGATAGCAAAGTGATTTACAGTGAGGCTTAGGCCAGCCAGCTCCAGGAGTGCTTTTACGTGATGGCCTAATGGTTATTAATTTGTCTGGAATTTACTGTAATGCTATTAATCCTGATAGGCTTGTTGGGTATTTAATGCAAATATTTTAAGTGCTTCTGTGGGATTTTTTTCTTCCCTGGAATGGCGTGTTTAGCTGCACAGCCCACATGCGAGTAGGAGCTCCTGTTTCGATGGAAATTTCAATGAATTTCTGTCTGGTGGCGGCGGGTGTAACTCAGCTGTGCTCTTCCCCATCCCCTCGGGTAGGGCTCCCCAGGCTTGTCCGGCATCTCTGCCCCCTCTGCCCTGGGGTTTCCAATTCCCCTGCTCTTTTCCAGCTCTGAACATCTTTCATCTCCTCCTCTTTGGGAGAGCCCCCGAATTGCCCGTGTCCCGCACTGGCTCTGCCGAACCCGCTCCTGTGGGTCAGCCCTTTCATTTCTCCCTCGCTCCGATTCCTGGCTTTCCGTCGCTGGCTGGCGAGCTGAGCTCTAACCATGTGTTTCTGTTTAGGTGGCCTGACAGATTGAGGTTTCCAGCTTGCTTGGTGGGAAACACGGCTCCAAAAGCCTGGAAACGTGTGAAGGTTGCAATCCGATTCCGGCTGCGTTCCCCGCTCCCCCTCCTCTCTGTCCCTGCAGGGAGAGCACAGCTGATGCCAAGGAGGGGGGGGGAACAGAAAAAAAAATCCAAACCTCCCAGGGAAACTGGAAATACATGTAGGACTTTATCCAAAGATCGATTAAATAAATCACAGGCTGGAACTGTGAGAGCAGCAGGTTCCTTTGGAGGGATCAGCTCCCAAGTCCGTGGCTGGAGCAGGCTGGCTCGGGGGCGTCTGGGCTGCACAGGGGGGTGAAAAGGCTCCAATATTAGCTTAAAGCCAGGGAACACACGTGTTTCCCGTACTAGAGCAATGAGCCCCGGGCTCAAGCCCCCCCCCGAGGGGGTTTAAGGCTGGGGTGGGTGAGCAGAGCTGCCTGGAGTCTTCATCACCCGGTCGGAGACGTGCTGCAGGGGAACTGCAGAGCATCCCGGGGTGCACGCGGCTCCTTCGCCGCCGTCCCCGGGGGCTCGCAGCATCCCCACGGCCGGGCTGGTGCTGGTGGGAGACAAAGAGCCCTTTGAAGTGTTTGGAGATGTGAGTCAAGGGCTGGCCGTGCCCCTGCGCCGAGGGGCGAGGGCCGGGGCGAGCTGTCCGCCTCAATTGATGGCTTTATCCTTTATTTTCTGTCTTTGCGCAGTCTGGAGCTGCTCGGGAAGCGAAGCCAGATGCTTGGTGTTCTGGCCGGCCCTCGTTGCTCAGGATCGTGGCCGCTGCCGGCAGCTCCCCCGGAGCCCCGTGTACCCCCATGTGCGGCGTGGGGCTCGGTGGGCTTCTCGGCTCAGCTGCGGGGGGTCTTGTGCGGCACGTCCCCCCGCGTGTGTCTGGCTGGAGCCGGGGTTTGCAGCCTCTCCTGGCTGGAGCAAGGCGAGCGAGTCGCCTTTTGTGACCTTCTTGCCGAGCCAAATATCAGGGCTTGGCTCTCGCTGTGGCTCAGCGCATGCAACCGTTTCCTTCCCAGGCGAAAAAGCCTTTCTGGGAATGAGGGGGAGAGAGAGGAGCTTTCCACTCTTCCCTTCCCCGGAGCATTTGGGAATAGGTGGGTCTGGAAATACCCCCCAATGTGAGTGCCCCCACACCGTCCGCTTGGGTGCAGCTGGGTGATGCTGACCACGTGGGGACGGGTCCCTCCTCAGAGAATCACAGATAATCACAGAGAATGTTGGGGCTTGGAAGGGACCTCTGTGGGTCACCCTGTCCAACCCCCTGCCCAAGCAGGGTCACCCAGAGCAGGCTGCACAGCACCGCGTCCAGGAGGGTCTGGAATATCTCCAGAGAAGGAGACTCCACAGCATCCCTGGGCAGCCTGGGCCAGGGCTCCATCACCCTCAGAGGGAAGAAGTTCTTCCTCGGGTTCAGCTGGAACTTCCCAGGCTTCAGTCTGTGCCCGTTGCCCCTTGTCCTGTCACTGGGCACCACTGAACAGAGTCTGGCCCCATCCTCCTGACACCCACCCTGCAGATATTTATTGGCATTTCTAATGTCCCCTCTCAGTCTTCTCTTCTCCAGGCTGAACGAGCCCAGCTCCCTGGGTTGCAGCTTCAGGGACCCCCCCAGGGGACGGGGGGTTGGGAGAAGGAAGGTCTGCAGAGTGGGATCTCTTATTGTTTACAGGGTTGAACATGCCACCACCCCGGGATAACGGACAAGAGATTCCTCTTGAAATCATTTACAAGAAAAGTGTCCAGGGAGAGCCCTGCCTTTTTGCTGAACGGTTCCTGATGGGAGCTGAGTGTTTGCCAGGACATGGGCGGATGGAGGGATGGAGACCACGCTCATCCCTGGGCTTTGCTTAACAGAGCCCAGCTTGTTCCTGGCAGCCGGGCAGCAACCGCTTCGGTCTCCTGGCCCATTCAGAGAGCGATGGAAGGGAGCAAAGGCAAGGGCTGTGCCTGCACCCTGGAGCCGTTGCTGAGCTGCTCCATGGGGTGGTGAGGACGTGGGGAGGAAACCCACCGAGATGGGAGAGGGGTTTTAGTTTCAGCGCAGAGGAAGGAGCGGGGGTCCTGCCCTGGTCCTGCCGAAGCGGTGTGTGTTGTGGGAGCACTCCAGCAAGCTGGGCTGGCGTTTGGCCACTGTGCCCGGGTGGCTGCGGCTGCTCCCGGCCAGATGTTCCGTAACTTCAGGCCACTTGGTTCCCAGCGTCTGCTCCTGCCATCAGCCTGGCCCCCAAGCCTCGCTCTACATGGGCGGCAGATTCCCCTCCCGCCTTCACCGATGGGGCCAAGAATAAAACGCATTGGCGGCGAAACGCCCGGGTCTCTTCCAAAACCCTCCTCAAGTGGCCTGACTCTTGATGGGCTGCGGGAGGATGGGAGCCCCAACGCCTTCAGGAGGTTGAGACCAGGAGGGAGAAGGGAATAACAGGGCTGGGGAAGGCATGCAGGAGGCAGGGCTGCTGGAAAGATGCAGCAAGCGGGTAGGGAATTATCAAGGGTATTTATAACGTTCCCATCCCTCCGTGTTCTGCATCTCACCTGTCCCCAGCCAGGGACGCAGGGCAGGGCCAGGGTAAACACCAAGGGTTCGTGCCTTTTGATCTCCAAGACAAAGTTGGTGTCAGAAGCAGAATCTGCAGTGCCGGGGTAGGAGAAATGGTCTTACAAAAATAAATAGTGTGGGTCACGTGAGTTACTGTCTGTTTCTGGAGGAACTGAGTGTTTACATGAGTGCTTGGAGGCTTGGCCGTGCTTCATGCTTGTGGAAAAGGTCCTGGAGGAGAGGCTGAGGCTGAGCTCGAGTTAATTAAGAGTGGGCTGTGATTTGGGAGGCCTGGCACTGCCCTCGGCTAGGGGGCTGTGGTGTTTCCCTTTGACATACATGGGGCTGGTTGCTGACAGAGAGCAGACTCGGGACAAGAGGGGCTGTTTGGCTGATGACTTTGCCCTGTTAATTGGGTGTCTCTGGGTGCTCTCCGCTTCCAGAGACCCTGCGAGAGCTGCTGGTGGTCAGATCCAGCGTGAAGCCGTGCCCAGAGACTGGCTGGGCATCCCGAGGGATGCTTGGAGGTCCCAGCACTGGGTGGTCCTTGCCCAAAGCTGGGGCTGTTGGTGAGGTGACCTCAGCCCCCGGCAGACTGCAGCATCGGGAGCGCTGCCAGTGCCTGCTCCGTTCCTTAATTAGCAGCATTACTTGCACATTTGGGCATCCCTTGTGTCGGGAGAAGGATGTCACTTGTTCCTCTTGCTTATTCTCCCTTTTGAAGTCATAATCCTCCCACTCTGACATCACAGCCGTTACCGCCGCAGCTAATTGCGATGCCACGCGGGCAGGTGGGAGCAGCTCGAGGGCAGAGGAGCCAGCGGAACTGGCTCGGACGTCAAAGCCCAGTCCAGCTGTCCCGGTGATGGGGGAACCGCAAACGCGATACCGGGACAGAATCGATTCGGCTCCACGCCTTCTCAGGAAGGGCAGCATCTCCTCATCCTCTCCATGGCAAGCTCCGGCCCAGGGCTGCTTTCCACCAGGGAATTAAACAGAGGGAAAACAGCTCCCACAAGCTGCTTTCTCCCCGCAGGTTACCCTTCGTTTCATGGGGTCCGGAGCAGGGATCTGGAGCGGAGCTCTGCTGTTTGATTTGCTTTGCAAAGACAGCCAAAAGGTGTTAAATGCTTGTAATCCTGTAATCCGAGCACAGACACGACCCTGCTGATGTGCAGTCACTGGCTTGTTTAACACTTTCTAAAGAGCTTTAAGAAAGCCACTTCTCCGTGCAAGCTTTTGGGATCTGAGCACCAAAAAACTTTAACATAATTACATTTTCCTAGGATATGATGTGAAAGATCCCACCCTGACACAGGTCATGGCTGTCTTTTTTTGTTAATAACTTATCACTCATTGAACTATTCCTAGTTTTCTTTTATCCCTTTTTATCCCCTTTTATCCCCCGTTAGAATAAACCTCGTGTGTTCCAGGTGCCGGAGCGGCAGCAGACGCTGGATCTACGGAGGGGTTGGGTTCCCACACCCCAGCCACAGCCTTCTCTGCACAGAGGCCCTTATCGAACGCTGCAAAACAAACAAACAAAATAATGGAGGAAACCAAAGCCCAGAGGGCAAAGAGGGAAGAGACGGGGAGGAGGCTGTGCTGGGAGAACACAGATTTCTTTCTTGCATCTTCTAGGGATCTTCGGTTGGTCGGTGGTAGCAAACGATCCCAAAGGGACTCTCGTTTTTCTAGGGGGTTGCCATCACTGCGTGGGCTCCATGGTTGCTTCTGGTTATTGCATCTCTCCAGAAGGCTGAAGCGAAGGAGCACGTCCCAAACACGTGTGCAAGCGTGGCTTGGTGGCCTCACGCCCCCGGCAGCCGGGCGGGCAGCTCTCCTTGTGCCGGGTTCATCCCGGAGCTGTTTTGCTGTTGTTTCCTTGTTTATCGATGGAAGCAGAGGTCTGGGTTGTTTCCTTTAATCTTTCTTACTGCTCTGCTCCCCGCCGGGGGCAGGCAGATTTATGGCTGATCCTGTATTCTGGTTTTGCCTCCTAACATCTGTGTTAACTCTTCCCTCGGCCATCGGGAACAGCGTGGCTGGCCCCGAGCCGGGTCTGCAGAGCTTCAGCCCGGGCAAACGCTTCTGGGCCGAGCTCGGAGGGGAGCGGATGACAGCGCTGAGCGTTTTGCCGTATTGCAAGTCTGGGTGGGATGTCCGTGTCACTGGGCAGGAGGGATGTGCTCCTCTTCCGAGGATGTGCAGCACATATATTGTGCTTTATATATCAGCCTTTCCCACGTTGTTGTCCCATCCATCCTGTCCCCGTATTTACTTGCCACCCCCCAGGCTGGGGCTTCTGCCAAGAAGAAAGGCGATATTCGTGTTAGCAAGCCACGGTCGCCGCTACGAGAGCGCGGATGGATGGAACAGATCAGCTCCGGTTTGCTCCCCGCGAGCTGATGTAGCTCCCGGGACCAAACGCCGTGTCGGCAGCTCCTTCGGGAGCTCTCGGTTAGACAGATTGTATTTGATGCTACTTGTGCAGCCACGAAGGGGTTTCCATGGGTTTGGGAAGCTCGTCTGCCTGCTAGCAAAGCCAAAGGTTCCAAATGGAAACCCTGGGCTGCTCCCCACTGATGTTGTTTTATCGGTTTTGAAGACTTAAGCTCTTTGCTGGAAATATCAGGGCATCTTTAAAGATCCCTGTGAGTCCTGCCTGGGGTAATACACTCATTTTTCCCGAGTTTCTCCTTCTACTGCGGCAGAGGGAGGAAAGCTTTCTCTTTATCCTGCTCTTAGGTGACTGGTGTGATAATTGCGTCTAAATTGATTTGAACCATTTCCTGTAAGTCTCTAGGGAATAAATTTCCCAGATCAATGGATGCCACTAGCAATGGCTGGAAATTCTGCTGCCCTAAGCAGGGCTAGGAGGAGCATTTTAATGAATCTGCAATGCTTCCCACTTGTCCCAGTTAATCCTGGTTCCAGTGAGGACCCCTTTTTTCCTGGGAGCTGATGCTCTGGGCTTGGATTCCCATGATCTGGTGAGTAGGATTGAACCGAGATTTGGGAACCCAGCGGGTGCAGGCACTGCCATAGCCTCTGCGTCCCCAGCACGGGGTGGCTGGTGGCAAAACGGGGCTGGTTTTTGGGCAGGCAGAAGGAGTGGCACACCATCTGAGCACCAGGAACTTGTCCATCCTGCCTCCTGCCTCTCCCGTTGAAGGTGAAATCCATCAAAACCTCCTTTATGCAAAGCATCTGTCGAGCCCAGATCCAGCTCCGTGTGCAACGAAGCATTTTTTGGTACCTTTGAGGCACTTCCACGTGTCCTACCACACTCTCCGAAACACCTCCCAGACCTTCCCCCTGAGATCCCCTCTCCTTTCGGCTTTGCTTGCTGCTTTTTTGCACAGTCCCACAGGCAGGTTTGGGAAGTTTGTTCCCCCTGACCAGGGTACCAGGGTCTGAAGGGCTGCAAACCAGTGCTGAGGTTTCCCAGGGATGTTTCCTGCCACATCCATGGTCCCAGTTTAAATCACTTTTAAACCAGAGATGCTTTTGGGTGCAAAAAATCTCCCAGGGCTCCCAAGCGCATCCCTGCTGCTCTGTTCCTGTGCCTGGCTGATGTGAAACACAAGCCTTTTCCGAATTAACTGGGTCAGGGAGAAGATCTGGGGAAATATTCCTCCTGGAAAGCAAATGAATCCCATTACGTTCACTGCTTTCAGATCCTGCCCTGCTCGATCCAAAGCTGCTCCGTCCAGGGCTCAGACCCATGGCTGGAGATTTATCGGCTCTTGGATGCGGCTCTCTCCTGTTATGTGTCTTCCAGGGGCTATTTTACAATGATTTCTTGCCTTCACCTTCTCACCAGCTCTGCGGATGGTGTTTACTAAATGTATTTTAATGTATTCACCTTTCACCTCCTGACTAGACGCGTATTGATCCGCTATAGATCCCGGGAAAGGCTGCGCAGGGGATGGGGAGCTGCAGCTGTGCTGGGCTGGGGAAAGGGGATGGTGGCGGCTGGGGACGAGCCTGTGGCAGGGCTCAACGTGGAGAAGACGACTGATTCCTGCACCCCGTCCATGCTAGGAAATGGGTCCACAAGCCTGAAAATACAGAGAATGGCAGTGTTGCTATTGGGGGTGGTGCTGGCGGCAGAAATCCGGGAGACGAGCTGGGTGCTTGGTTTCCACCGTGGCTCTGCGGTGTCCGGCGGGCCGTGGCAGGGGCATTTATCCACAGAAAAACTTCTGATCCTGTGGCAGCCCAGAGCTGCGCCTGGTGCCAGCAAGTCCTTCGGTAAGCTGTGTTAGTCCAACTGCATCGCACAGGCCCCTTTGCTCACGTGATGCTGCGCCATCCCCTCATTCCCCAGGCAGAAATACTTGGGAAAATGCATCCGTGGAGCTGGTTTCTCCAAGGTTTTCCTGGAACCTCAGTGTTCACTGAGGATCCCCTGGAGTAGTTTTTCTTATTCCTTGGGTAGATTTTATAGCTGATTTTGGGTCAGAAATGCTGATGCACGGTGAAGGCAACATATCCAGCAAGGCATCGGTGCATGCTGTGCTGTTGCTGCCGAGCAAGAAACATCTGCAACCGTAAACCACAGCCTGGGGAAAGGGGCCGTGCTAATCTCGGACCTGAAATTGGGAACAACGGGAGGTAAGAGGTAAAAGCTGAGATGTCCCAGCTGTTGCCTGCCGTGCCTTGCTGATGTCACGGGGAAAAGGCATTTCTGTAGGGTCATGGGAGTGATTTCATATCTGGGCTCCTCAAGGGGCAGGTGGAGGGGACCAGGACAGGCTCCTTCCAGCAGATTTTTGCCTCCGGGTCCCCTCCATCCCTCCCCCATGTCTGCCCAGACTGCACAGCTGGGCTGCAGCCCCCACAACCCTTCCCACAGCTCACCACGGCCGGGGAAACCTCCTGGCTCCTTTGCCGAGCTGCCTCAGCCCCTTCCCGAGGCTCCCACGGCCTCAGCGCCTACCAAGCCTCCGTGCTGCAGGGAGCTGGCAGGGAATGCGGAGAGCAAGCGGGTTGCGGATCCAAAAACCTTACAATAATCCATCTAAAATAAATAGGATGCCGAAACCCAGCAGCACTCGGAGGTGTCAGGGAAGCAAAGTGATGCTCCAGCGGAGATGGGACATGCAGCCACCCCGCGGGTGTCTATGAGGCCATTTCCCAGAGGGGCTGAGGTGGGGAGGGGGTCACGGCAGCTCTGCCCCATCCCTGTAGCCCCCAGGCTGTGGTGAGGGGTCCCCAGGAGCAGAAGGAGGGGGCTGGAGGGAGCACGACCACCTCCAAAGAGCATCCACACAGGAAAACATCCGTGAAGGGAGCCCAAATCTCCCACGGGATTGCATGCACCAAGCCCCCAACGGGCAGCACCACTTGTCCCTAGCTCAGTTTTTCCCCCCTTGCTCCAGACTTTCTCTCTCTGGGGGGGCAGAGGGGGTGGGAAGATAAACCCCGAGGGCGCTGGTGCAAAGGCAGCGTTAGAGGATGGACTGGCTTAAAGGTCGTAAGAAATGTTCCCGCTTCCCTTTATTTTTTTGGTAAACAGGAAGCTGGGTTTCCATTTCACCCCAAATCTTCGCAGAATGTGGCTGTTTTGCTAGCAGCTTTTATTTTTTTGTTTCTTCCTTTCGTTGGGAACCAGGGAGTTTGCAGCTGACGGAAAGCAGGGGAAGTGTCAGCTGCTACAAACTGGAATTACATGTATGTGCAGTGACTTTCACTGAAAACCTAAAACCTCCTCCCGAGGGGAAAGCAGGGGGAGCAGGGATGGAAAGCGGGATAATGTTTCCTCCCATTCCCACTTGTTCGGGTGCTGGACTTTGTTTGAGAGGAGGTGATGATTTACCCGGGGTGATCCCCAGGCCGGGGGCCCGAGGGCTGATTTATGGAGCAGTAAAAGTGAACAGTCTTGTCTTCATCACCGGCTGGGTGTTTTTTTACCCCAGAAAAGTTTGTAGACATTATCTTCCTTCCGGTAAAAATCCCAGCAGAGCAGAAAAGCCCTCCAAGCTCCTTAGAGCTTCTTCTTCCCCACAAAATACCATCCCAAACCCCATTTCCCACCATCTGACACCCCTCATGGACCCAGCCAGGACTGTGTTGCCAAAACCCACTGCCCATTCACAGATCCCCAGGGATCTCATGCTGGGGATCGGGTTCTCTGGCCCCCTCCTTGCAGCACCCAGGTGATGGTTAACGGCTCCTCATCCGCTCCCCCTGCCCCAACCCCGCTCACCTGCATACCCCCCGGGTCCCCCCGCAGCCCTCCATCCAGGCAGGGCAGCCAGGAGGGAGCCAGGTGTAACCAGAGTTTAATTTATTTTAAATTAACGTGGGAGGTGTGGGGGAGGCTGGAAGGTGAAGGGAATATTTTCTGGGAAAAATGACCTTAGTTTCTTCAGGAAGCTCTCACTCCATCTTTGGGGGGGGAGGGAGGGGGGGAGAGGTCTGTGAGTTCACTTCAATTAAGGGTAATAAAGCTGTTTTGCTTTCCCCTTGGTCCTAGGGAAGTGGGGCATTGAGGCAGTAATGGGTTTAACCTGCCGCTTGTTGAGGTGAGCCTTCTCCCACCCCAAATATCCTTCCACCTCAGACAACCCAAATAGCTTTCTCTCAGGGTCGGTGGTGGCAGGAGCAGCGAGAGCAGGACCTGGGGAACCCCTGGAGATGCAGGCAGGTACAGTGCAAGGCCACAGGGTGCTGCTTATTCATGTCCCATGGTGCTTCTGCTAGCAAAGAGGGGTGGAAACTCAAAAAAACCCATAAACTCCTGTGCAAAATCCTCCATGAGCTCTGCAAGTGCAGCAATGGCTTTGGGATGAGGTCTCAGTGTTGGATTTTCCCGGGATAAGACCCGGCTGCTGGGGACTGGGATGTGTTTTGCCACTTAACCTGCTCAGGGTCTTGGAGGTGCTGCTTTGGGGAGGGTTGGGGATGCCAAGGTCCATCCCCTCGGGGTCTGCAGGCAGATATGGGGGGAGCGGTGTGTTTTGGGGTGCCACAAAGGTGTCAGGCAGGGGGATGTTCCCAGGCTCTTCCCTGCTCCGGAGAAAAAGCAGGACTTGGCAGAAGGCGGCTTTTGCTCAGCTGCAAAGCCAGCCCGGTGGGGAAAGCACGGAGAGCGATCCGGTGTTTGATCAGTGCCGAAAGCCTGTCGGGGAGAGCCAAACTGCCGGCCGACGCTTCGCTGCGGCCCCGGAGCAGCGTGATTCCCTTCCCAGCCGGGCTGTCCCCCGTGCCCCGGAGCAGCTCCACGGCTGGGGCCGAACCGTTCCCACCTGCTTCCCCTCCTCGCAAGCGGGGGGCCCGATCCTGCCGCAGACGGGAGGATGCTGCTGGCAGCGCGTGCCCTGCCAGCTCCTTCGAGGCACCGGCCATTTGGGGACTCGGACCCGAAGTGACAGCCTGAACCGCAGATGCCCGCTGGTCCCGGAGACAGCCGGCCTTAATGGCTATCAAGACGCATCTCACAGCTCACGTAGCGCCGATGATTTCCCAGCCCCAGCATCGTCCCTTTTTCGCACGCGATGGCAAGACCCCGCGGGGACACGGTGCCGCCACGTCCCCAGGCACATCAAGCAGCCGGAGATGTCTTAATTAACTGGTCTGTGACAATAATTACAGAATTGCATCTCAGCACTGAGTAGAAGAGGCAGTGCTGGGAACCAGACACCGCCTCCCCACCGCCGCAATGCGTGAGCAGGTCCGGATCGTGGTCCCCGTGGTCGCCATCGCATCCCACCTCTCTCCCCAGCAGCATTGTGCTGCCGTGGCCCCGTGGGCATTCAAACAGGGCCTGGGGACAGGGGTTTGTGTCACCTGAGCCTTTTTTTAAGGAAAGAGAAGCATGGCAGTGGGCATGGGGAAATCGGAGCAAAGCTCTGGCCCTGGCTGGAAAGGATTTACGTCTGGAGTCAGGCTGTGTCACGCGTGTTCGGTGCACATGTGTCACCCTCGCTCCTGCTTTATGCTCCAGCCATTCATCGATGGGATGAGTCAGAGGGGCCAGGCAGAGATTTCTCAATTCAGATAAAAATTATGAGGTCATTTTTCAAGTCCTCGCTTTTGTGGCCATAGAAAAATGCTGCGGGAGAAACACAAAACCATGTGAAACTCGTTGAGGTTTCAGCTTTGTTATGAGCACGAAACTCGGACCAGATTTCTTCAGGGGCTGTCGCTGCGCTCGCCACCCTCCCCGCAGCCTGGAAGCCAGAATTAGACCCAATTTTTTCCCTTTTCTATTTATTCACTGCAAACTACTTGAATGCCTGCTATTTTTGGTGCCTTTCATTGAGCCAAAGAGCAAACCGAGTCACCTGATGGATGAAATATTTTCTTGATAAGACACTTTCTTCCCTTTGTTTTGCTCCCCAGGGCTCCCAAGACCGGTCCGTCCCAGCCAGCTGCTGGTCCTCACGGAAATATTTGCTTTAACTGAACATTACACAGCTGTTTTTCACTAGGGCATTCTTCAGAGGTGGATTATTTGTCATTCCCCAGCTTAATAATAATAATCCGTTAATGCATTTTTGTCGTCCAATGAAGGAACAAAATGCTCCCATGTGTTTTTACAGCAACGGCGCTTTTCCACGCCTGCAGATGGGGTTCAGGCGCTCCCCGTGCCCTCGCCCAACTAAATGCACTAAACAACTCCCGCAGCGCCAAGTATTGAGTCTTACAATACGACAGGGCGGGTCAGCAGTGTATTAAAACCACTGACTACAGGCATATAAAAGAGACGCAAGAGGGAAGGGAAAAGTGAACGTTTCCGACACGCTGGTGGCCGTGGGGATCCCCTCCTCCCCACCCCCCTTGTGCTTCCTGGGAATCTTGCGAAAATATTTGTTTTTAATTCCGCGCTGGATCAGACGCTGTCCCACGAGCGGGGGAGCTTGCGGTTCCCTCCGTGCACGCTCGCTGTTTGGCAGCCGGCGGGCTGCGGGCAGATGTCTTCGTCCGGATCCAGATGTGCCGCACGAAGCTCTCGCCTTTGCTCCCCGGCTCCGAGGCTTTTCCGGAGCGTTTCTCGGGAACATCCCCAGCATCTCTGGGGAACGGAGTCACCCTTTCAGCGCGCTGAGGGGTCTCTGATGGAAAGGGACCGCTTTGCCATGGTCCCTTCCTATCCTCAGGGAGCAGCGGTCCAAGCCCACTGCCAGCTCCTGGCAGCAGAAATGGGACATTTTGCCCTTTTTTTGGTTCTTTCCACAGTTGCCAGTGCCCCGGAGCCAGGCAGTGGCTGAGGACGAGGGTTTGCTCCACACCTTGGCGTGAGGATACACCTACAGCTGCTGCCAGCCCCCGCACCGCAACGCCTGCAGCATCGTACGGTTCCAGCCTGGCCAAAATCCCCCTTGGCAGCCCGGACGGAGCGCGGGAGCAGGCTGAGCATCTCTCCACCGCTGCCCGGCTGCCGTCCCGGCGGTCCCCGCGATACAGGGAGAGCCCTGGCAGAGTCGTGGGTGTGAGCAGGGATGGCTGAGACCCAGGGTAGCTGGCAGGGTTCCTTGGGGACATTGGGTCCTCGACTGCATCGTCCTCCCGGCCAGAAATTCAGAGCCAAAACTCAGCGGTTTGTCTGCAGTTCCCAGTTCAGCAGCTTTGCCAGGACAGAGGAGCCAGGGGCCGGGGAGGGATTTGGATGCCCTGCCTTGACTTTTGCTCCTCCAGGACATGTGGGAGCCAGTCCCACACGTTGGGGTGATGCAAATATACGTGTTAAAGTTTCAGAGGCATGGCTGCGAGCGAGGGAGGCTCGGAGGTCACGGCAGCACCTTGGGTGGTGGCTGCTGAAGCTGTCCCTACGATGCAGAACTTCAGATGAGGGGTCAGATTCACCAACATCCAAACTGCCAGGAGCTGGAGGCAGTGTGTGAACACAGAGCAGAGCAAGCATCGATGCCAAAACCTGGGCAACTTGCTGCCCTTCAAGGAAATTAAAAAGCTCTTTCTCCTGTTCTTGCTTATCCAAACTGTCACAGCCTCAGCTGGCCCGGTACGCTGGAGGAATTGGCGTTTGGAGCAGGCTTGGACTTTGATTTGTTGCTTACGGCTTCCTGTCCTGATGAGAAAGGAAAAGTTATTTTGAGAACCTCATGAATGAAACCCAAGAGGTGACCGCAGCATCAGCAGGGCGGGCAGGAGCAGCAGGGGCAGCCAGATACAATATTTCTCCTGCCCGCAGGAGAGATGCTCTGGAGGCCGTTCGCCTTTGATTCCCTCTCCCCACTGCTTCTCGGTGCAATGCAGAGCAATTAGCCTTTCCATAAAAGCCTCCTTATTTTAGGGGACTTCCAGTAACTTCAAAGAAGGGGCAGGTTTCTCTCGCGTTGCAGTGCGTTGTCAGGTCTCTCATGAAAAGCTCTGTCTAACGCTCGCTGCTGAGTGTTGGACCTCTGCTCTGTCCCCGTCCCCCTGGTTTCGTTCAAAGCACGCGTCCCCGGAGGAAGATGCTTTCTGTGCACTAACCCCACATTGCACAACCCTGTCCCCAGCCAGGCTGAGACCAGGAGCACCCATACCCACCTTGCAAGGAGCGATGGAGATGCCCACAGCCACGCAGGGATCTGCCACGTCTCCCAGTCCTCTGCCATCGAAGGGGCCGGTGGGGAAAGCACGGAAATGCCTGGGCTTTCCAGCTCCCTCGTCCCAGACAAACATTGCTTCTTCGGAGGAAACAGCAGCGTTACCAGAGCCGACTTTGGCCGAGGCTTGGGATGTCAGAGTGAGCAGCGCTTGGTTGGATCAATGATATTTTTCCTCCCCAGCCCCTGTTCTGAGCCTCCGTGTTAAGAAATATCTTTTCCCAAAAGCCAAGGAATGCTGTTGTGGCTGGGGGATGCTTTTCACCCCGCCCTGGCAGAGCACTGGCCCTGGGCTGCTTGTGCAAGGGCCAAGCAGCACTTTTGGGCTCATTTCTTGCGATCAGGAGATGCTTCCCTGTGCTGCGAGACTGCGAGGGGCAGGACGAGCTCGGGGTTTGAGGGCACGGGATGGTGAGGAGGAATTAACCTGTATCTCACCACCACAGCAAGCGCTCTGAGATGCAGCCTGGTTTCCCAGGACGCTCCCAGTGCCGGGATTGCTTGGAAAAGCCGCTGAGCCCATCGCAGGCTTGAACATCCCACCTCAGCCCCTGCATCCAAAGGGGCAGCAAGGCTTGGGGAAGTGGGAGAAAAGCTCTGCCAGGACCAAACGAAGGGGAACAGCTGTGGTTTTGCTGGAGCAGAGCCCCCCAGGGCTGTGCTACCCCACACAGTGATCAGAGGGAGCGAGTTGTGTGCAAAGAGGCAGCAGGCACTGGAGAAACCCTCTGGTTTCGGGTGCCAAAGGGCTGAGCTTTGTCTACCTGCTGGCTCTGATCTTATCTCGCCAGGCAGTCTGCTCGGGGCAGGGGTTATCTCTGCTCCCCATGCCGCTGCGGAGGAGATGAAAGCACCGTGGGCCGGGTTGTGTCCCCATCTGGGGACCCCCAGCCCGCTGCCGCCAGCACCTTTGTCCGCAGAGTAACCGTAGCCGGTGGCGGGAGCAGCCGGTGAGGGACAGAGAGGGAAGGAGAGGGCGAGATGGGTGTGATTTGGTAACCCAACCTCCCCTCTTGTCATCCGGACAAAGGGGGTGATTACAGCTGTCCAGGCTGCGATGACAGCGGGGAGGAGTGGAAAGGCTGGTGACCCACCTCGCCTCCCCTTCCCCTGGCACCCCTCACCTCGGGTCCAGAATGCCTCTGCTCCCTCCGCAGAGCCCAGCAAGGTCTGCAACCCTTGCCAGTGGTGGGGGGTGAAGGAAAAACAGCCTCCCACCAGTTCCTCTAAGCCAAAACTCCCAGTCCCTGGGGATTCAGCCATCACTACTCCCCCACCTCCAGAGTTTGGTCTCCATCCCCAGATTTCAGAGCCAAACGCCCTGTATTTTCCTAACATCCATTTTTCTCCCACATCAGCATCTCCCCTCCCTCCCCGGCACCAGAGCTTTGCGTTCACTCTACAGCAGAGGCTGAGCGCAGCAGCCTGGGGATGACGGGCCGTCAGGGAATGGGGGGGGCTTGGGGGGGAGATGGGGATGGGTAGGAAATCTTGGCAGAAGCCCACGGACCCTTATTAAGGGTTTCTGGCACCCTTAACGATGCTCCAATCTGCTAATTGTCTGCATGCAACCCCGGCTGAGCGCCAGCTTCCAGCTCGTGCTTCACTCACCCGGACACCCAGATGGGTGGGGGGATCCCATCGTGTTCGCCGGGGAGTAGGGGGGTGCTGAGCAAAGCAAACCTTGCGTGGGGAGACCACAGGCATCTGCCCCACTGCATTTCCCAGCAGCTGGGCTGGTCTTAGCAAAGCCAAGGTGATGGCCATGCATTTCCCTGGCTGTGATTTAACCTCTCGCTACTTGTTTTGGCCCAAAAGCCATGGAGTTGGTGATCCTGCAGCAGATTTCCATACTGCAGGGCGCTCCACGGCTCTGCATATCACTCACTCCTGGTTTAAACAGCTCTGAGACCTTCTCAGAGACCTCCACCTCCTTTGAAGGTGGAGATTTGCCCCCTGGCTTCTCCATCCAGCCCTTCTCCAGCACAAGGGGGGACCCCAGGACCCGTCTCAGGTTTTGCAGCAATCTGAGCCGCAATCGCCTCCCCTGCGGCTGAGCAGAAGGGAAGGGTCATATAACCATGGGGTTGGGGGGGGAGACCCCCGGGAGCCCAGCTGGCCCTGCTTCTGCAGGGCAGGAGGCCGGTGGGGGGACGGGAGGGAAAAGGGGAGAGGGAGGAGGTGGTATGGTCAAGGACTGCTTGCTGGTGGGGATTAAAGGCTCAATCTTGAGTCAAGAGAAGGAAATTAGAATCAAATCAGCTTCTAGCGCCTGCTGGAAATCGGAGCAGGATTTATGGCCGGGGTGAGGTGGGTCAGGGCATTCTGCAGCTTCCCCCGAGGGTCCTGGCAAGTGATGAAGGGGGTCGTGGGCCCTCCTTGCTGCTCTCCCACCTCTGCGGAGGGTGGAGAGACCAAGGAAGGGCCCAGGCTGGAGGTGATCCCCCTGCTATGGAGACCCATGGGCTCCCTGCAGTCTCTGGTTTCTTTGGCACAGATAGACCAAAATGTCCTCCTGGAGCTGGTGGAAGGGGCAGGAGGCAGCGAGGGAGAGAGGGAGAAGGGGGTCAGTGCTGAGCTGTGCTGGATACGGCCATCCGCAGCCCACCGCATCCTGCGGGAGCTGGGTTCCCATGGCCACGGGAGACAGGGATGCCCTGGGACAGCACCCATGGGTGCCGCTGGTGGGTGCTCAGGGCTGAATCGCAGGGGCTGAGCGACTGCGGGAGCCACAAGATGAAACACGTCACCTGGTGCTCCCTTCTTGTCTCTTCCCTGACATTTGCACCTTGGCTCTCACCAAGCAGGCAGCTGAGCAAGCCCAGCACCACGTCCCCCCTCTTCCTGCCCCCTCCATCCCCAAATCCCCCATTTCCAAACCTTTCCTCACCCCATTCATTGCTTCTCCCAGCGTCCATCCTCTTCCTCCTCCCTCTCTCCTTCCCTTTAGTTTTTCCTGCCTGCAACCTTTCAGCTCATCCTCCCACCAGCCTGCCCAGGGACTCGTCCTCCCCATCACCGAGCGGGGCTGGAGCATCGCCATCCCCCCACCCCAGCACCCTGGGGTGCCCTGCGGCTCTGCCACCCCCCCCC
>Ga0065711_1036626_pt1 | contig 20783 bp, 16 predicted proteins | sample Hoacrofraction12_FD_59098 | JGI IMG/M metagenome (GOLD analysis project Ga0065711, IMG submission 59098) | Hoatzin crop microbial communities from Cojedes, Venezuela - Epithelial fraction 12 v2 (version 2) | ecosystem: Host-associated > Birds > Digestive system > Esophagus > Crop | place...
AAGACCCGCCTGGACAAGGTCCTGTGCAGCCTGCTGTAGGTGACCCTGCTTCGGCAGGGGGGTTGGACTAGATGATCCCCAGAGGTCCCTTCCAACCCCGAACATTCTGTGATTCTGTGATCTCCTTTTGACACAAAGCTTCCAGCAAGGCATGTCAGTGGTAATTTTGGATCATAGTATTTCAGATTTGGATCATAGATATTGAGTATTTGAGTATTTTGAATCATGGTACTACAGCAGCACAGTCTGGTCAGAAAACAGGCTTTTCCAGACATTGTGATGACTGGAGCCTAATCATGTATTGTGGGCTCAGAGAATTCCTACCCTGGTGGAGCATGTTAGTTTATTGTATGTTTTAAGTGTTCATACATATTAATGAAATACAGTGTAGTGTGGAGGATTGCCTGTGTTTTTAAAGTGAATTAAGTCTTAAAGATTATTTTACCCAGAAATAACAGTACTGTTCCATACTTGATTACAGTGGGACAACAAGTAAAGCCAGTAACTCATCTAGCAGCTGAGTGGCTGTCTTCATCAGCTTTCTTCAGCATATAAATAAGTGGTCCCTGTTTACAAATACTGTAAGCTATTTGCCCTCCAGTTTTCAGAGTATTAAGTGAGATTACAGTGCAAATTTTTTGCGTTTAAATTTCGTGCCCTCTCTCTCTCCAGTATACAAAACAACAATAGATTTAATCAGCTGTATGTCTAAAGACTTACAAATATGTTCTCTTGTTCTTTCATGCAGAAATACTGAATGGAGGGGTGTATGTTGGCCAGAACAAATTTCTTTGCTTCGCAGACACCATTCATTGGCAGGATATCGTGCGTAACCCCTGGGCCTCCAACTTCACTTTGGTTCCAACAAATGGCAGCTCAGGATGTAAGTAACAGTTTTGTTCTTAGCCTTGTCATCTGCTCAGCATGAAACAGTGTAAATATGACTGAAGTTTTCCCAGATCCTCTATTACAGAGAATTGTATTTGTAAATTTTCCCCTTATACTGCATTCCTCAAAGTTTGTACGCTGCTTGGAGGAACACTTAGTGTAATCCTAAAAAACGTTTGCCTGTAGAGAATATTTGTGAATGTCATACATTTTCTGAATTTTCTCTCATCTGTTTTTTCTATTCTGCATATTCTTTTCTCTATTTATTGCTAAAGCCACTGTGCTGCCGTGGAAGCACAGACATTTTTGTTTGCTTTGTATTTGTTCTTGCTGCTCAGTCCAGTCCTTGAGTCACAATGGTCTGTCTATGGCATTATAATTAGCTGCTGGAGTAATTATGGTACAGGCTCACGGATGTTCTGATTTTTGATAAGAAATGAACCTCAAAGAAATAGTTACCCTGTCATCTTGTCTGCATCTGTGAAGAAAGAGAGAGAAATTGCAGGGGATGGGGTACTCCTCACAATATAGCCAATATATATCTGGTTTTAGTACGTTCTCTCTATTTTAATGCTCTTGATTTCAATCTTCAAGTATCTATGTACTTTGCTTAATTTGTCTGTCCATTTCATAAAATCATACACTCATAGAATCATTTAGGTTGGAAAGACCTGTAAGATCATGAAGTCCAACCATTAAGCTAGCACCGCCAAGTCCACCACTAAACCATGACCCTATGTGCCACGTCTACATGTCTTTTTAAATACCTCCATGGATGGTGACTCGACTACTTTCCTGGGCAACCTATTCCAATGCTTGACAAGCCTTTCAGTGAAGAAATTTTTCCTTATACCTAGTCTAAACCTCCCCTGATGCAACCTGACACCATTGCCTCGTGCCCTATCACTTGTTATTTGGGAGAACAGACCAACACCCACCTCCCTGTAAACTCCTTTCAAGGAGCTGTAGAGAGCAGCAAGGTCTCCCTTCAGCCTCCTCTTCTCCAGACTAAACAACCCCAGCTCTCTCAGCCGCTCCTGACAGGACTTGTTCTCCAGACCCTTCACCTTTCTTTGTTGCCCTTCTTTGCACCTCAATGTCCTGCTTGTAGTGAGGGGCCCAAAACTGAACACGGTACTCCAGGTGTGGCCTCACCAGTGCCAAGTACAGGGGCACGATCACCTCCCTGCTCCTGCTGGCCATACTGTTCCTGATACAAGCCAGGATGTCACTGGCCGCCTTGGCCACCTGGGCACACTGCTGGCTCATATTCAGCCTTCCGTCGACCAACACCCCAAGGTCCTTTTCCGCCAGGCAGCTTTCCAGCCACTCCTCTACAAGCCTGTAGCACTGCATGGGGTTGTTGTGACCCAAGTGCAGGACCTGGAATTTGGCCTTGTTGAAACTCATACAGTTGGCCTCAGATCCAGCCTGTCCAGATCCCTTTGCAGAGCCTTCCTACCCTCAAGCCGACCAACACTCCCGCCCAACTTGGTGTTGTCTGCAAACTTACTGAGACTGCACTCGATCTCTTTGTCCAAATTATTTATAAACATACTAAACAGAATTGGCCCCAATACTGAGCTCTGGGAACACCACTTCTGACCGGCCACCAATTGAATTTAACTCCATTCACCACAACTCTTTGCGCCCAGCCATCCATAGTACACCCATCCAAGCCATGAGCAGCCAGTTTCTCCAGGAGAATGCTGTGGGAAATGGTGTCAAATGCTGTACTGAAGTCTAGGTAGACAACATCCACAGCCTTTCCCTCATCCACTAATCACCTTATCATGGAAGGAGATCAGGTTAGGCAAGCAGGACCTACCTTTTAAAAACCCATGCTGACTGGGCCTTATCACCTGGTTGTCCTGTACGTGCTGTGTTAGGGCACTCAGGATGCTCTGCTCCATAACCTTCCCTGGCACCGAGTTCAGGCTGCCAGACCTGTAGTACCCTGGATCCTACTTTCAGCTCTTCTTGTAGATGGGCATCACATTTGCTAACTTCCAGTCAACTGGGACCTCCCCGGTTAGCCAGGACTGCTGATAAATGATTAAAAGTGGCTTGGTGAGCCCTTCTGCCAGCTCATTTCTGTATTTCCTTTCCCTGGAGTTGCTCACCTTCGGTAGTATTTTGATGATTCTTGCAGCAATAATGAACCTAGTGAATGGTGGTGACAGTGATACAAAGTGTTTAGATAAAATATTCCATAATATAGTAAAGCATATGCAAAAAGAATACATGCTGTTAAATAGTACCTCAGGATGTATCAACACTGATATTCAGGTATGGGCTGGGAAGAAGTTTATATCTGATGTCAGGAGTGACACCACAGCAGATGTATTGTTCTGAGCATTCTGCATACAGGGACACCTTGGATCGCTTACCATATCCTAAGTTGTCACTCAAGGATGTGTAAAAGACTGATTGCCTCTTTAGCTTCTGCTACAGCCAAGAAACAACCTCAGTTCTTCAGCTGCATGTTAGGAATTCAGAAAAAAAAAGATCAGACTACGGGCAAAGACCATTTGATTAGTCCCCATAATTTCTAAGCAGCAACTTGTTTTTAACCAAGCGCTTTGAGGTATAATAGATTTTATATAAGGCCAACTTGCTTTATATGGCTCACCTGCTACCCTCAAAACCAGAGCACAGCTCCTTAAGATATGGCTTCCTCCGGGAGCCTGCCAAACTCCACTGCTCCTCGATCTTCCAAATCTGGAGCCGAGGTTAGTCTGTTCTGCCTTCTGGCTGGAGACCTGACATAGTTGTAATGCAGCCAGCATTAAAAACCTCATCACTAGCGAGGAACAGTTCTAAGCAGAACTGATAAAACCTTTGAAGGTTAGGGAATGCCTGTAGCCTTTTATGAGTCATGACTTCAACAAGAAAAAGACTTGGTTGTTACTCTGTTTTGTTCTATTATTGGGTTTTCTTTCAACCTTTGCCAGTTCTTCAATACCAATGCTTCTGCAACACCAAGGTAGTAAGCTCTTTTAAAAAAGCAGCCAACATCAACACTACCTTTTTGAGCTAACGAAAGTTTTACTGGTGACTCCAGAGGAATCGGAACAAAATCAGTTCTTTTGAAATCACATCCTGGAAGTAATAAAGGCAAATACTAGGTCCCACAGCAAGATGAAAGAATGTATGTACCTAAGTCCACTTTTCTTAAAATACTTTTTCATACCTTTCAAGTTGTTCTGAAACATAGGGAAAGAACAATTTGTGCTTTGCCATTTGTGCTTGATAAACCTGATAAATGGCATTATTTCAATGATGATTGAGGGCTATGTAATAAGGTGTCTTCATTAACACAGCTGCCCAAATTTTACTTTATTTTTCCATATTTGGGATGGAGCAGAGCCCAGTTGGACTGTATTTAATTTAATAAACATAAGTAGTCTTCTCCAAGAAACTGGATTCCATCTCAATACTATTCATGAGTCCTGTGAAATTTGATGAAATTAGCTAATCCAAACCATTTGTGTCTTCACAACTTACATAGGTGAAAATCTAAACTCCATTATACAGAAAGCCAACTGTCACATGCAAATCTTGGCTAAGTCCATTGGAACTGAGTAAATACATGTTGCTTACTAAGTGCAAGAGGTGTCAATGAAAGCCCTTTGGGACTTTCATGTCAGAATATCTTGAAAAGACCGAGCAGGTTTTACTGCTATCTAAAAGCCTTTTCAGGAGAGAGAGAAGGTCTGTCAGAGAGGCTGCATCAATCTGGTAACGTAAACCAATCAAACCTTCTTGTGTCAAGGTCAACAAAGTCCATACCAGTAGTAATTTAGGAAAGTCGGTGTTAATGTGTGATCATGTAAGACCTGGGTAGATGCATCGGCGTATGTGCCATGTTTAGCCATGACTGGCAGGACTGGGAGGGTAGCTTATGCCCCAGGAATTATTTCACTGTGACCACCTTGTGCTCCCTGGCACAGAACATTTTGGGGACAAAAGGCTGTCAGCTGCCATGAGTGTCAGGATCAGATATATCATCATTCCTGCAGGTCCTAAAGCTAAACCAGGTGTTTGGTGTTTTGGCATCACTAGTGCTGTTTCCAGCCGTTGATAGCAGACATAAAATCTCCCCCAAGGTGTCTGCATGTCTGAAAGAACAAGCCCACCTTCAGAGAAGAGCCCAACATACAACGCTTGCCGGGTTTTTGCCGATGCCAGGGTGGACTCCAGCAGGTTGATGTAAATGCACTGTTGTACTGGGAGCACCCGTGCATCAGTGTGTGTGCTCAGGGCTCAGCCACGCTCCTTGTTCGTCTTCCCCTGTAAGGGAGCCGACACTGCAAGCTGCCTGTGCTGCTTTCTTCCCCAGCCAGACAGAAGAGCTGATAATGGTCCCACTTCAGGGATAATTTCACTTGCAACCCTCCCTGCTGCTCCAAGGCAATCAGCAGAGGAAGAAGACAAAAGGGCGGAGTGAAATGAAGATGCTTTGAAATAAAATCAGTCCCCTGCCTCTGTGCTTGTTTCATACCTTGGATCTGCCAACTCTGGCAATCCCCTTCATTTACATCAGTGCTAGACAGAAGAGAATATGGCCAGTGAACTCTGGGAATAAAGCTGCTCTGATTCCCTTCTTTGTGGGCTTTCATTGTCACATCAGTGTTAAGAAGCTAGTTGAAAAGGCCGTGGCGCCTTAACCGCTATGACAGAAATACTGCAGAGGTATGAATCCTAAGTGCTGCTTCTTCTTTTTTTCGTTTTCTTTAGCCTGAAATGCGTTCTACTCATTGCTTCATGTTCATCAAGTGCATGCAGAAAAGCTCATGTTAGAGGTTTTTGAATGACATGATCTCACTGTTAAGATGAATACAGCCAGTTGCTGCCAGCACAGAGCTCAGCATGTACCTCTGAAATGTAATAAACAAATGTACCAGGGACCACGCATACTTCAGCTCTCTGAGGACAGATACCTCTGTGCCTGGCATTTTGACTTGTATGCTGAAGTAGTACTAGTATTTACTGTTTGCAGAGCCTTCCCATACTGGTGTCTTGTAGCTGAAACTTTAAAATTAATTGTAATTTGAAAGAAGCCTTCTCTTCCATTTACTTGAAATCAGCGCTATCAGCCTGGGGTTTTTAAGCTGGGCACCTTGCAGTGAGATTCTCAAAAGTGCATAACTGTCTAACAAACAACATTTTCCCTTTAGGTATATGTTACTGAATTTGTTTCTGCAATGCTGAAAATCTGTTTTCTCTCCTTCCAAAAGTAAGCCATGAATTGAAGCACTAGCCAAGCATGCTAAAGCCACCCTTTGCAAGAGCATATTCCCCTGTTACCACATCCACTTGTTGGATTTAGTCCCTTAACTGGAGAGCTGAAGCTCTGCCCTTAAGAGCTAGAAACCCAATGTGCAATTTCCAGTGATGGTGCAGGAAATAAAGCAGGAAATAAGGATTAGACTTCTTGCCTAAAATGTCTCTAGACTGGTAGACAACTCCTCTCTGACCAGCTTTAGGGAAAGCACAGCGAAAACTCAGTTGCTTTGATCAGTGCCCTCAGTGCCCTTGATGTCCTCCTTAGTTCGGTAGTTAGCAAGAGCTGGACTAGCCCCCCATTGTGCCAGGTGAACTCTTTTGCGGGGTTTGGCAAGGACTGCAGTATTAAATGTGTGGAGCTTTACTTGGAGATTTTATTTCACAGAAAAGCCTGAGGGGTCTGAATTATTGTGTTGAGGTTGCTTGCATAGCTAATAGCATAGGTTCAAAGAAATGAATAATGCATTTAAAAATACTGAAACTATATGGATACATGTTCATGATGAAGCTGGTAACTGGGTAATAAACATTTAAAAAAATCACCTTCCATTTTCAAGCTCAAAAAAAATGCTGCTTTTCAATAAATTATTCAAGAAAAATGCAGGACCACATGTTGGCACGTGCCCAGAGTTGTGAAAACTTAACTCTGTGAAAATTAAGCCCATTTTAAAGTGTTGTCCTGAACTGAAATTTCTGCTCAGACTCTGAAGTACAGTGAGATCTGTGGAAAAATTTCCCTTGGCTTGATCTGGCTTTTTAACTGAGCGCCTGTTAGCTGTGAAAAAACCTGAAATTTTTGGCAGCGTATTTTTTCTAGCAGAACAACTTCAGTTACGTGCTATTCATAACATAGTACTCCTCTGTCATTGCTTTGTGTCTAATTGCGCCTGGTAATATGAAAACATGTAAGTTCTGAGCTGTGCAGAAGTACTTCTACATTGTTACACAATGCATAGGAAGAAAAGGCTTGGTCTTTAGCTATGTACCTGTCATTCAATAAGTCCCATGAGGCACTCAAGGGAAACACTGCTTTAAAATGTCTTCCCTCTTTTTTACCTCTTGATTCATAGATTTGTCAGGGGCAAAAGAAGCCTTGAAACATCATTAGCTCTGATTTCCTGTATATAGAGGCCCTGAAGTATCATGGGCTTGCCTAGCATTGAGCTCAGTGACTTCCAACCTGGCTTTGAGTTTCAGAAGCAGCTCCAGCCCCGGTGTGGCTGAAGCTCCCACAGACACTGGGTGGGTGAGTGTGGGGCTTTGGTCCTCTGTGCACTCTCCTGGCACTGGTCTAAAGCTTTGCAGAAGTGCAGCCATCCCTCGAGAAGCTTCCCTGGTATTAAATGAAGGCTAGCTGCCTGTATTTCTAATTTGAACATAGTTTTAGACTACAGATGTTGTTGCCTCTTACACCTTCTCCAGCTAGCTCAAAGAGCTCTCTCGTAGCCAGCGTTTTCTCCATGCAGAAATGGCATGTACTGTGTAATCAGCTCTCCTCTTGATCTTTTTTTCGTAAGCGAAACAGATAGAGGGTCTCACATCTCCACAGTGAGGAATTTCTTTCCAGCCCCAGAGTAATTTTAGTTGCTCGTCAATGTAAAGTATCTGTATTTTTCAGTGTGCTTTTAGAAGGCACAAACCAAAGCGTGCATAGCATTTTATTACTGATTTAACAAATCTCCTGTAGAAGTAAAAATGCTATCTTTTGTGTTTCAGCTTCATATGAGGAACCTGGTATTCAGGCAGTTCTGACACCTATGTGTTTTAGAGACCCCCTGTTTTCCAGAAAATGTATCCTGCATGCTTTATTCCAAAATATGCAATCTTATGTTTTGCTGTATAAAAGAAATCTGGTGTTAGTGACTCCAGCTTACCCGCCAGCCGGGCTCACTCTCTAATACTGGCTGCTCTTCCCTGTAATTTGCTGGGATTTCAGTCCTTCTGTCATCTGTATGTTTTATTGCCTAGGAGTTTTTAATAATTTTGAAACCTTTGGCTGGAATATTAAAAAGCATCAGTCCTGTGATGATCCCTGGGGAACCACACCCCAATTGTATTATAATTGCTCATTTACAGCTACGTTTGGAGAGCCCCCAATTAGCTGGCTCTTAATGCATTTTTCATGTGTTTTATTAATACTGAAACAGAGACAAGTCTAATTAAATGTTTACCATTTAGCCAGTGCTTTGCATTTGAATTTAAGTAACAGAAAATGGACGAGACAGCTGCACAGTTCTTATGAAGTCAGCTCTCTGTTCTCCTGGTGCAGACAATCCAGGCTGTGATTGACCTTACCTGGGTGCACGTGTGTTTGGAAGCATTATAGCTCAGTTTGACATACTTATCTCTGCATAGTCTGTGTTTGGTTGATGTGAGTCAGTGCTGGCTCCATATTCTTTTTTTCTTTTTGGCTTTCTTCATTTTCTCTGTTACACTCTCTTTGTGAGTTGCTTTATTTAGGTTGACCTACTACCCTGTTGGCCCTGATAACTGAGAGTTGCTGGACCACATTCTGCTGCAGGTTTTCCACATGCTAGCAGAAGCAGCCATACAGTTGCTGAAAAGATACTTCTTTAAAATATTGCAGAAGTGAGAACTATTTGGTAGAAACTTATTTTAGTAGAAATGTCTCTTTATGTCAGACTAGTTTAAGGCCAAAAGCTCCTTATAATTTTTTTAATTGGTATAGAAGAAAATCAGCCACCTGGATACATGTACATCCCCTTCAGCACACATAGTCTATTCTTGTAGTAAGTTTCACAAAAAGTGTAATTTGATGGAATTTTGTATAAGCTTTGTTGTTCGTTGGGTGTTAACAATCTGTGTTTGGAGGTGCTGACAAGGGATGTAGGTGAATTTGTGTACAGCCATTCGTTGCAGCTACAGAATGAGGTCTGGCGGGTAGCCCTGTTGATTTAATATTCTGTAGTGACCTTGTAATTCTTCACGGAACACAGTAACTCAGTTTTTGTACCAGAAGTTACAATATTAGAAAAGGATCGTTTTTACACATAGTGACTTATCTGGAAATTTATATTCGGGTCAAACCATTGGGTATTTAATTCTGAAGTAACTGCGTGACAGTTATGAAACATAGGAGATCCTCAGATCCTTGCAATCGCTCCCAAAATTTCCAGCCTTCCACCAGTTCTCAGTTACGCTGTGGCTAAATTGTATAAAATGCTGCACAGGTGCACACCAGTGTTTCCAGCTAGACCATCCAAATCAGACTCTTGCACAGGACCAGTCCTGATGCCATCGGGAAGCCACACGGATGAAATGGGGAGTCTTGGATCAGAGTGGGAGGGAGGACAGAGTGCCTTCCGATGGCAAAAATGCCATCGGTTAGTAAAACATGAGGAGCGCTGAACGCAGTGTAGGTATAAGTACCATAGAAAGCTTTCCTTTAGACTTGTGTATGCTGCTGTAACAGGAGACAATTATGTGTAAATAATGAATACGTGTAAATCAACCCCCTAGCCCTCAGTACCAATGCACAGGTGAGCTAGCTGCATTTTGTCCAGTTACTCCGGCAAGATATTTTTGTGCTTTTTTAAAGCGCAAAGATTTTGCTCTAGAGAAGGCCAGAGTAGCAGCAGTATATTTATCTATGCTGGAGAAAAGGAAAGAGGAAAGTGACTAATTCACGCTTAAAGCCAACTTTCAGAATAGCTAGTGTATCATTTTTGGTGTACAACTAAATTGGAAACTACTTACAGAGAAAATGGCATTCCAGAACGTATGCGCTGGAGACATTTGTTATTGTGGAGTTTGTTAAATTATAACCTTTCATTGAGATTATTACTTCAAGTTCAATTAACATTTTAAATTTGTGTTTGGAGACCAGCGAACAGGGCTTCTGCAGACAGGTGGTCATGGTACAGAATATGTTCCCTGCTGCTGGTGTCTCTGTGGCAAAGCCGGGAGGAGAAACTGTTCTTTTCCATAAAAAGACGCAAATAACTAAACTGTTTTGTGAAAGCTTCTTCCATGTGGAACACATCTCAAGGGCTTGCAGCATTGCAGTTTCAGGAATATTTCAGTTGGGAAAAAAATTTATATCAGAGCTGAATATGGACAGCCAGAAAGTCCCAGAACCGCCTTTTGTTCAACATACATGGAGGTTGCTTTTCCCAACATTAAGGAATCTCTAGTCAGGACAGAATTTATTTATTTACCTGGAACTGAAAGACAAATATAGTAACAAAAGAAATTGATTTTAAAGAATAGGTTTTGCCAAGCATATGTAACTGAAGATGGAGGGAGTACATGAAATCCAGTGATACAACGAACTTGTTTTGCTTTAGTATGGCAAGCCAAGCTCCTTGATGTTGCCTGTAATGTTTTTCTCAACCCAGACCAGTGTGTTTTGAATAAAGGCAATCAGTTTAGTTTTCTAATAAATATCTTCAGCCAGCATTTTCAGAAGGGATTTGTCAACTGGCAAATGCCCTTGAAACAGATTTGAAAGGCAGGCAGACATGGCATTTAATGGAAATACGACGCCTCTAACAGTTGAGTTCACAGAATAAAAAGTAAGTAACAAACACAAGTGTACCTAGTTAATATGAATAAATAATGCCATGAGGGACAGAACTTCTGAAGCTGCCAGAGCCTAATCCAGGGATCTAGCAAGGGAACTGCTACAAAGCCAGGGATCTTTAGGAGTCGCAGGCACAGAAAGGAGAGCGCTGAGAAAGCCAGCATTAGCAGTTTCTGAAGAACCTCTGACACGGGCATCTCTTCAGGTTAAAAATACATTTTTCAAAAAAATAAACAAAAAATACCCAACACAAAAAACAACCCTGTCCCTGCCAAAGTGCTGTCCTTGTTTTACTGAGTATCTGCCTCCCTTCTTACAGCTGTTACAGGGTGAAAGTCACCACTAAGTGGCACAGGTTACCATGCTGATGTATAAAAATATTACAAAGAGGCACAAGTTCGGTAGCTACAGAAGTTAAGTAGTGCTCCACACAGTAGCATGTGGCAACTGTTGGTAAATGCTTATCTTTTAATGGCAACCTGTGTGTGTATAATGTGTTACCGTATACAGCCTGTTTATAAGCAGATTGGTGTTTAAGCACTATATTGCACAAGGGAGAGACTTTCAGTTTAAATGAAAGCATCCCTTTCCATTATAAGCAGCTTGCTTTATCACAAACACCAGTGTTTCATGAAAGTAGGAAATAAACCCCAAATATTCCAAATATTTAAAACAGTCGATTGAATGGTAATTGGCAGATTTGTAGTGAGTGGGTGGGTGGGTGGAATTGGTCTTTCACAGCAAGATCCAGCTGCTCTAGCTAGCTGCCTTTGAAGAGCTGCTTAGGGAAAGAGGAAGAAAAGAAAGACTATAAAATCAGCTGCTTAATTGCGTCTACTGGTTCTTGAAGCTGCTGTGTGCCTCCCACCCTTCTGAAGTTGTCTATTAGATCTGCAAGACATACATCCCAGCCACCAGCTCAGCGTCGGCTTGGTTGGTGTTGCTGCGCAGGGTACAAGGGTAGGTGTATCGCGTGGTGACAGTGGGTGGGTGCAGTGTTGGGACTAGCCAGCCGGCATCGTGATGGGCTTCTCCTGGCAGACTGTTCTGCTGCTTGCATAAAACACAAAACTACCCCAAGCCCTTATTGCTATTGTATCTGCATGTTTTAAGGGTTTTGTTATACATGCCTGTTTTGGCAGAAATTCTCAGAACTGCCAGTAAAGTTCCTGTCCTGCTTTTGTGGACAACCCAGCTAAAAAGCTCTGGCCACTGGTCTGCCCAAACCCAGGGCTGTTTCGGAGGCTTCTCTCTGATCTCTTCACACCTCCTGCAGGGAAGAGGACAGTGCTATGACTTCAAATGAAGCTGAGTAAATAGAAGGGAAGTTTCTGTCGGCTAAGCAATGGACAAGGTGTAGGAATTAGCAAAGCAAAAATGCATATTTTACGCTCTTGCAGTCCCTCATGATTTCTGTCCCTGTGTGTAGGATCTCCACGTTCATATCTCCTTGGACTAGTATTCAAAGGAGCATTCACATCTCAAAATCTTCTTTCTGGTCCTCTTGTAGGAACTAGTTATTTACTTTCAAAGCCTCAGAAAAGCCATCATCAGAGAAGTGTTCTGGCATAGGGGATATGTTGGGAATAGTTATAGAGGAAGAACTTAAGCCAGGGTTTTCTTGTAGTTTTATACAAATTGCTACAACTGGAAACAACTTCATAGCGAATTCATCATATTACACCTACATGGTAGTCGCAGAATGTCCACAACATCACCTCTGTGCAGATCTCTAATTGCTACAGATTATCCAGGAAATTGCAGTCTGAAATTTGTTTGTATGATTGTTTTCATTGAATATTTACATATAGCAAACACTGAATCTAAATATCAGAGTATATACCCAAGTATTGTTTTGCAACAGAGAAAGGGCTTCTGTTGTCCAAGTATTGTTTTGTTTAGAATAGCCAGAGATACATTTTGAATAAGCAGTTACAATTGAATAAACATATTATGATACTTATCCAAAGTTTGCCTAAAAATAGACTTCAAATTTCATGGGAATGGGGAGTTCCTTTCTAGAATATACCATCTAATTGAGTCAGAAGTTCGTTAAAACATTAGCACACCTAACTGCACCCAGCCAGACTCTAGGAATATTACATGGCATCAAGAAAAAGTAAAATGAATTTTAAAAGCCACTTCAATTTCAGCTTCTCATTTCTTTTCTTTGAGGTTATTACTTTGTTTTAAAAATGAAAACTGTATGCCCCTCTGTTTGAACTTTATTACTGCTTTGGCAGCATTACAGGAACATTATTACAGTACATTATTTTGACTTCTGTGGTATTGACTGACTTGATCTGTTTGGTGGGTGGAGGAGTTGGTATTAAACAAGCACAAGAACACCCCCAGCTTTGTTTTTTACTTTTCAATGTGTCTTTGAGTTTGCTGTGCACCTCCTTTGAAAATCTCCTCTAATAGTGCTGAGATTTCTCACCCAGTGTAACACATTGTGTCCAAAAAGGAAACCCGTAGCTGCATCCTTCAGTTCTCAGGCAAGGTTATGCATCAGGCAGTGCATCTGGTGCTGCACCTGAGGACAGATACCTGGCTTAAGATTTATTACAGACACTAATAAGGGTGCACATCTGATTGCTGTGTTCAGTAGGAGTCACTGCTGCTTGGCTTGTCTGTGGTTTTGAATATTTCATGTGTTGTCACACCACAAACTGAAGCACCTGTTGCTATGAGCCAGAATAAAAAGCACTGGGGCTGAGAGCTAACGGGCAGTATCCCAGGGCAAGCAAGGGTGTGGGTGTCACAGTGTTAGACATTTCAATAGCTGCTTCTTGGATACAAAATTCACGTACTGCAGGATACCCCCATGCAGAGGAGGGAGACCAATAAAATAGGACTTGCCAGGAGCAAACCAGGGGGAGAAGCTGAAATGAATATAAAGGCAGAGAAGATGATGGCTGTTTTATGTCTGCTGGGAATCTGCAGTGCCTACTGCCTTCCTTTCACAGACGTGTCTTCTGCTCACACTCAAATTTTCTCAATAAGCAAGACTTTTCTCCACTTTTACAAAATATATTAGTAGCTTAGGAGTTGCCTAGGACGTGGGAGAGCAGGGTTCAGCTTCCTAACTTGCCTGAAGGCATTCAAATCTGCACTTTCTATCTCTCACCTCCCAGTGGAAACTGCCCCAGGGTGGTCTGAGTTGGGGTCTGTTCTACATCTACAGATGGTGGAACATTGCCCTCTCCTTTCACACAGAGGAAAAGCAAAAATGAGAGCTTCCCCTGTATGTTGAGGGGGTCTGGGGTCATTGGTCTATGTGCTTTGAGGATGGTCCGTGTGAGGGAAGGTGTCTCCTTTCTACCCCAGTGTAGATCCCCATTAGACAGAGACCAAGCTGCTCTGCTGTTCAGAAGCAAAGGTCCTGCTGCAAATGTGCGAGGATGGGCAGTTATCTGTAGCTTACTGGAGGGGTATATGTTTTTTTAACAATAATGATTACAAAGAAAGATTCCTGAGGGCTTGTTCTCGATGAGCCTGCCAAGCGGCAGGTATGACTTGACCTATCCTTTTAGCCTTCCAGCTGTGTCTCCCCATTTGCTCAGGATCCCTGTGTATGTGTTCAGAAAGGCATTTGGTGCTGATTGGAACTAATTCACCACCACAGTGGGGGGAATTCACTTACATTGCTCTGTGCTAACAGCTATAAGCAGTGATAATGAATAGCTCCTAATTGCTTAATCAGTGTAAAGTTTTAGACTATGTCATATGTGAAAGTTTTCGTTTTGTGTGGATGACTAAATCCCCAATTAATGCGTCGAATCATACAGCCTTACCAGTGCTGTCTGTTCCAGGCAGAGAAAAATAACCAGTGTCTTCATTACCCCCCTCAGGTCCCTTTCTGTAGTCATTACTGTGGCCTGAAGACATTTTTCTGTAGCAGCTGAAGTAATGTTACAGTGAGCTTCCTATCAGCTCAGAGCTGTTAGCGATAGATATGAATCCACCAGCCTGAGCCCATTCGGTGCTGCTGACACGCTCTTCTTGACTTTTCCATTTACTCCTTTACCTCTGGTGGGCAATCTCTTAAAATCAAAACTGTCTGCCACCAGCATATCTAGTGATACTCTAATTTTGCAGTTCTTAACAGATCTCTGGTCCCTGTGCACACATGAGGGTGTTCTCCATCACACATTACTCAAGAAAATGCGTCCCTCTTTGGTATTCGGTTTTTGTTTTCTCTGGTGCTAATTCCATTTTATCTCTGTTCCCTTTCGCCACTCTCACTCGCACTGTCCCCATATCTCTCCCCGTGCCTGTCTTTCAGGGCATATCTCTTGGATTGTTTTCATTTCCCAGACCAATTTCCAATGCCAGTTTCTTTTCAGCTAGCTGTGCCTGAGTCCCTCTCCATTTCTGTGCGTCTCTCTTCTTATCTACTGAGGAAGATGAGGGGAAGATAGAGGCTCTGAATGGCAGAGTTAGAAGTCCCTATTGGAAACAATCTTTAAAGGGAGGTTGCTCTCACCATTATTGACCCCCAGGGGTCCCCATACGCTGGATGCACACACTCTTGGCAGTTAGGGGGTGGGCAGTAGAAAAAGTTGACCTAGGGATGGTGGTAGCATCCACCGAAGGTGCTGTGCTTTTCCACAGTGTAAGTATTTGGCATTGATGAACACTATGCGAGCTTTCACTGTAAAGGGATCCCATTTATATTTCTGCAGGGTACGTCTATGGGTATGAAGACTTTGAGGTAGAAGCAACAATACAGATACGAGACAGAAAGGTTGGCTGAAGTGCTGCCATTTGTCACAATAAAAGTAACAATATCAGTGCAGATATAGCTTGTTAAAGAAAAGCCTTCATTTTATGGGACTGATCCCACATTGGACAACTATTTGGTGATACATCCCGAAGTGAACTCATCTGACATCAGTGAAAGCAACATATTTTGATAACTGTAGAAGAATTGACCCTTGGATTTCTGTATTCCATAATGCTTCTACAGAGAGGAAGAGAAAATGAGCACTAGATATTTCTGTAAGACACTTTCTTCTTTTACGGGAAGCTTTACCTTCTCTTGCGACTTGTGTCTCTCCCACAAATGAAAAAGGGAAATCCTGAAAAGTGTGAGTCTCTGTTAGGTAATTAACTTTGAAATCAATAGAAGAGATCTAGAGGCTAGCACAGGGATGGTAGAAAATGCAAAATCATTTTTACTTAACAAAGAAGTGTGAATGAATGAATGAATGAACGTGTGACAATAGGAGTAGTCAGAAAAGGACATGGGAAGCGTTACAGCCTGATAAAAGCAGAACAATCAATCACAACAATAGTATCTTTATTTCTCATTAATACTGTGCTGCAGTGTTTGAATTATATTTTGATTTTGTTATCTCTTCATATGTGAATCTAAGGAGTCTCAGCTGCCTAGAAAAATATTGCGCAAGTGTATTTAAACCTCTTTCCCATCTAAGCAATGGAAAGAGGAGACTGAGACGCTTACCGCAGAGTATACCTGGAACTTCTTGGGACCTTAGGGCTAGTTATGTCTAGAAACATCTATATGGCGTCTCTTGCGTTTTTGCAGGAGTGAATTTTTTAGTTGGAACTAGATGATCTTCAAGGTCCCTTCCAACCCTTACCATTCTATGATTCTATGAAGGATGAGTTTATAAGTAGATTACAGAAGCTAATAAATTATTTATAGATGTTCTGGTAGTTAATCAATTATTTTAGACTTAGATAAGTAAAGAGGCTGCTTATAACCATAGCCTGTAGCCATCAAAGCCACTTTATTTTAGCTGTGTTTATTCACACTTCAGTATCAGTATGTTGCAGATAGGCTAACATTTATTAATGATTTATTAACCTGGTAGAAACCATCGTTAAATGCAAGCTTTGTGCAAAGTGAGACCATTTCTTCTCTTATTTCTGCTTTCCTCCTACTGAGAGAGGTCTGCTTAAGGCAGCTGTCATAGCCGATGGGGAAGCAGCAGCGTTTCTTCTCTGTACTACACTAAGCATAGAGCTAAGAGGAGGACTTCATTTTTCTTGTCTTGTCAGTAACTTAATCCTTTGCGGTTTTACTGTTCCTGAAATAATAAAGTCAGTCTGGAGCCAAAGGAAAGCCCTGCTCAATTCTCAGGAAAGCACAAGGATGAAGTAACCTTGGTCTTTCCCAAGCTAGTGAGCAAACGTTTTCTGCTGGTGACTTTCCCTGGCTGGGAGAGCAGAAGCATCTCCTGCAAATAAAACTCTGTCCTGGAAGTTACAACAATGATACTCTGCACCAGAGTCCATAATGAATACACATTGCGTTAGTACTGTCTAAGGGAAGACAAGCCCAGGAGACGAGCCATTGGTTTTCTGCATCAAATTTACCAAAGCAAAATGAATACTCGCATTTCAGTGGGAATCTGCCCTTGCTAAACTTAGATTTTGTGAAAAACCCTGTAAAAACTATGTAAGCCTCCTTTTAACTCCTTCCCTTCTCCTCTGCAATCTAATGAACAAAATGTCAACATGTATGCAAAAAGATGCTACTATTCAGGAGCAGAAATGTACTCTAGCGTCACATCTGTAACAAGGCAGGAGACGCTTTCAAGTTCTTACTTTCCATGACTCATTTGGAAAAGAATTCTTTTTTTTTGATGTGCCTTCACTAATGTGCAAGAATTAAATGAACGGGCAAAGTAGTGCTTACAAGGTAGAGCCCTGCAGAAATTTTTTTTGGCCAAATTCCAGCTAATACTGGAATCACTGTTTGATTGTAATAAGAACATAGATGATGAGTTGTTACAGATGGGCTGTTTCACTGCGGCTGAGCGCTCCTAGGTCCCACCGATATCCACCAGGACTTTAGGACACTCAGCATCTTTTGATGTCAAGAGCCAGAGGAGGAAATCATAGGAAGCAGTTCTACCTCTTTATTCTCTGCAGCAGTAAAACAAAAGGAAAAACACTTCTGTAGTTTCATGGTTTGCCATTTCTTCATTAGTTGTTTCTTTTAGCCCTTACTGCTGTGTGTTAGAGGGTTTTAGAATGTTTGAGGCACAAGGAATAACAGGAATCATTTATTTTATGCCAAGAATTGTTTGATAATTTTTTCTTAAATCTATTGGCTCACTACAACCTAAAAATCATGAGAAATATATACAGAAAGATCTGTGAGAAGCAGTATAATTATTTCAAGGACCTCATCAGTCTTAGGGCCAATAGATTTATATGTTTAAGCGTGACATACAGATCTAATCGTGAGACGTGTTCCTCACATGAATGCTCCTTATGCTCCTGGCTACTTATGTTGACTTCCATGGGACTATTTTTGTGTTAGATTTATGGAGCTGATTTTTAATGGGTAGCAGTCTGTCCTTATTACAGCGAGGAAAACCAGGTGAAATACAGAGTTGTGTGAAGGCAGAATCTGGAGCAGTTCGTACTGAGAGCGAAGAAAGTTCTTTTTCTTTTTAAACAAACAAACTAATATATAACCAATATATTTAGAAGGAGTTTAGTTTTTGTTTTTACTTCTCAGTATATTTGACCTTCAAAAGGACATACAACAATGCAATTGAGAGCTGTGCTGCCTACAAGCTCAGCTCCTTGTTGTGTCTGTGCAGCTGAGAAAAGTGAAAATACGGAAGCAGATACTTTGAGTTCCCAGTGAGAAAAAAGAAAACTGTCAGTCTTTTCTTGCTATATTGTTAAATATCTCTATTTAAATGCAAATGATCGTCTGACACTGCCGAAGTCATGTACCAGGAAGCAGGCGTGTGGGTTAAAAAAAAATTCTCATGATTTTTGAAGAAGCTAGATCACTTTTATTTCCAGGAGGGGTAGAATTGGCTGAATACATTTTGGTTATGTACCAAGGGTCAGCTTAGCACCTAGGAGTTTCAAATATGAAGATTTTAAGTATAGCGTTTGCAGAAGTGTGGGTGGCCTCTCTAGTTAGAAGTCACTTGGAGGGGTGCTTGAAGTTTTTTCTGTGTTATCTCACTGCACATACTGCAGCGGAAAGCCCAGTGCATACAGTATGTTTTGGAAGGGGATAGAATCCAGGGACAGAAAGAGGAAGAAACAGTCGACCTGGCGCCTTGTTCTGCCTCAGGAATGTGTGGTTACACGTGATCTGTGCAGTGCTTTACGCTGCATCTAGCTGCAAGACTCTGGTTTTCTCCTTAGACTCTAGACCCCTTAAGCTAGACAGGCAAGAGATTTGACCACAAGGAAGGATTGGGTGTCAAGCGGTCTTGCAAGAGGAGGCTGTGTTGTCCATGGGCTGTGGTTCCTCCCTAGCTGCCCCCCAGCAGGGATGCTCCTGCTCAGGTGAGGACCAAGCAAAGCAAGTGGTGAAAAGGTTATTTGAACATGCATCCAGGGCCCTCCCACTTCTTCTGTTCGTCAGGGATAGCCAGTTTATAAAACCCACTTCCTAGGGATCATTTTTATTCAGTTGGGTCAGCACCAAAGGCAACAAACAAACTGTGTCTTGCTGAGACTCCTCTGTTAAAATTCTTCCTTTAATTTGCTGTTTACCTCACCTTCTTTTTAAACTTCCATTCATATTAATCATTATGGTTGTATTTGCTTTCTGCACAAGATTACATTAGTCTCAATAATCATAATAATCATTATTATTGATTAAAGTTGCATTATTCATGCCAGATGGAGTCCCCTCACTGTCAGCCAGAATGAGTTTGCATTATGTAGTTATAGTACATTTGTGATCTAAATAAACAGATGGCAGAATGTGACAGCAAATTATGTGCTGGTGATGTCAGCAACAACGCTTCCCAAGTATAATTGCTTTAAATGAACATGAATGCAGCAAGGACCTGGTAGTTTTAACAAGGTAGTTGGCATAAAGTGTGGTAATTACCATACAACATCATCAATAGCACCATGAATGCTGTGCGAGTGCTGAGGGAAGAACGCTAGCTTTGAAAAAGTAGTGACAGAAAGTCCGACTTTACACAGCTGTCACAGTGGGTTTGCTCAGCTGTATAATATCTCTTAGGTATAAGCACACTGCCAGCAGAGAAGCAGTGTTTTCTTTTGGGGTGATCCAGCCTTTGCTGTGATCCATTTTGCCTTTTCTCCAATGCTGTCTCCCATCAGGCTGTGTGGGAAGTATTTGATTTGGTGTAATGGAGCAGCGTTAACAGCGGCTGCTGTTAATATAGGATTGAAAGGTAAGCTTCTGGATCAGGTTCAAAGGGGAAATTTGCTTAATAGAATCTCATCAGTATTCAGTGATGAATGAAAGTTTAATCAAAGATGAGGTTAAGTTCCTGTGGTCAAAAGAACAGTGATAAGGACTGTGCATAGTGTTTAACAATGCTTACGTTGGGTTTCTCAGTTCATCCCTTCAGGTCTGGCTGGGTGTAAAGGCCTTGGCTGCCTACACCTGAGGCACTGCCACACCTGGGCTTTAGCAGCTGGGGTGCAGGGTGCAGTAAGGCAGGCTCTCTGAGCGTGCTCTGGGAGAATTTGGCATTCAGGAGGGAGAAGCACTAAGAGCAGAAGTGTGACTAAGCTCTGACCACATCTGGATGGGAGCTGTGGAATGAGGTCTCCATTTGCTCGCAGTCAGAACTCGCATGTGACTGTCCGAGTGTGTTCTTAAATAACATAAGATGCAGGCAGAGGAGACTGTGCCAGTCCTTCTGCCCGCTTTCCATTTCCTCGCACAGTGGTCAGCATTTAGCCGTGAAATGGAAGATGTGAACTGAACTCCCTCTTCAGTCCAAGTGATTTTCAGTGACTAATTACTAGGTAGTTTGTAACATTTTATAAGAGCTACCATTGCTAACTCTTCCTCCTCCATCTGTATTTTACAATGAAAGCACTTACAGTTCCTTCTCTCTTGAGGGATTAAACCTGTCAGCACGTGGAGGGACTATGTAGAGCATCACCTCTAGGTTCTGAAGAACACGAGGTTCCTTCAGAAGCATAACCGCAGGCAGCTAGAGAATCAGCAGTCAGAAAAGGAAAGGTTCTGTGAGCTTAGCTGTCACTGGGGTTAAGTAGTTGCCCAGGGCACATTTCCTTTACCATGATATTGGGCATGAAGACTATGCAAGCTTGGGGGGGG
>Ga0065711_1007392_pt1 | contig 20782 bp, 5 predicted proteins | sample Hoacrofraction12_FD_59098 | JGI IMG/M metagenome (GOLD analysis project Ga0065711, IMG submission 59098) | Hoatzin crop microbial communities from Cojedes, Venezuela - Epithelial fraction 12 v2 (version 2) | ecosystem: Host-associated > Birds > Digestive system > Esophagus > Crop | place...
CGGGAAGGGGAGGGGGGGACGGGGGACACAACTGTGCAACAACCATTTACACTTATGAAACACACTAAAAAAAAGCTCTGTATCCAGAGTTTGGACTAAAGATTCAATGCATGTACAAACTTATGCAAGTTAAGTTTTCAAGTATAATAATATAACGACTTGCTCTACAATAACTTCAGTTTGTGTAAAGCTTTTCTGTGTGTGCCTGAATGAGCACAGCTTGATGCAAATGTCTTTTTTGTATATTAAAGACGGCTTGCAAACAATCTAAATGGTTAAATTATGGTAGAAAATACAGAAATTGATCTCAATGAGACTCTTAAATCTGATTATGCATCATCACCATCTGTTGTAATAGGGTAATAGAAAGATATATTGTACCTTAATTTGGAGTAATGAAAAAAAAAATCACTTTTACATTTTTTTATGCAAGGAGAAATTGTTTACATAATGGCAAACTCATCAAAAATTATGCTCTTTACTGCTCAGTATGACTCTAAAGATCTAAGACAAATATTTTATAAATTATTTTTTTATTTGAATAAAATAAGAAGATAGGGGATAAAATTACTTGATTCTTTTCCCTCCTGTAATTTAAAAGTATATTAAACTTTCAAGCAACAGGTGTAATTATTCAGCATTACATGTGTCTTAATTTATTTGTTTTGACTGAATGAATGTTAAATTGTACTGCTCAACACCTCTCCTGGTACAAGAACAATGCTTCAACTGTGGCTTGCAAATTGGCCTCACTTATCTATAGATTATTTTTACTGCACAGCAACTGAGTAATTTGTTCCTTTATGTTTTTTTTTCTAAGTCTATCAGAGCATGACAGACAGTCCAGTATTTTATTTTCAAAGGAGAACCTATGATATTTTTAGTTCTACATTATCTACCTTTCTCAACTCTTTTTTTTTTCCAAGATATTTTAGCACTCTGATATGGTGTACCATGACAATATTTGCTGAAAACAGGAAATATATTTGATGATTTACTCTTGCAAATTTAATTCCATTGACATTGTAGGCAATAAATTACACTGTTTAGTGCGAAATACAACACCAATGGTAGTACCAAATGTATTTCAAAATTTCAGTTATTTGTTTGGTAATACAAGATTCTATGTTTCCGCAAAGCATAAAAAAGATCCCTGTTGTTGGGTATTTGCTGAAAAAAGAACCAATTGCATAGAAACTGCGAGAGTTCAAAGGAAGTCCAGTTGGATTACGTTATTTAATGAAATCTCCTAAATTATTTCTTTACATACTGCATTTCCTTTACAAACATTTCAATTAAAACATCAGGCTTCTTTTTTAAAAAAAAAAGGAGAAAAGCTTTAAAGCTTATGCAAATTGATCATAAATGCTAATGACAGAAAATTGTAGGAATTCATATCAGGTTGCCCTACATAACATAAATAACTTTAATACAGTGCTTAAAAGGAAATGCTTTTTAGCGGTTTCATTAGAAACATGGCTATAAGAAATAATAAAAAAAGTATTCCACCAGATTCCTAATTCTTCTACCTATCTTACAATTTGAAGTCTAAAACCACTGAGTAGCTGTCTGGCATCCAAGTTGCATCTCTTCAGAACCACCACCAATTTACTCAGATCTGTGGGCTGGATTTCTTGGATTTTCAGAAATCTTCTGTAAGCACGAGATAAGAATGTGAAACCAACCAAGCCTGACTTACCTTAAAATGTCCCAGCAAGATTGTATATTATAGCTTTAAGGTGTTGAACTGGTAATGCCTTGTGAGACTGACTGGCAATTTCACAACACCTAGTTATCTTTGCTGTATGACAGGACTGTGCTTAGACCAAAACTCCAAATGTATTGGAAATATTACAGTACAAAGTTTTGTGCTTTAAGCAATGCTTTTTAATCATTTTACTATATTCTGCAAGAATTGGAGTTAAAACAATGCCAAAAATTAGTCAGTCTGCACAGCCCTCTGCTCACCCCATTCCCAGGTTTGCTTTTTTTTTATTTCTTATCCTATTTAATGTGGCCTGTGTTTATAGCGCTGGTGGTGGGAATACAATGGTGTTGCTGCAGGCTTCCCTTTAATGGATCCTTGCCAAAGATAGCCATTGTTCCCATTGCTTGAGGCTGCTCAACTGTGCAAGGTTGCTTGGAAACAATCTACTGAGTAAAACCTTCCAGTCACTTTCCTTTACCTCCCAAGTCATACCAGTCGAGTGCTTAGGGATTCAGATGAAGATCACAGTCAATGTGATTGCTTTTTGTGACCTTTTTGATGCTATACCAATGACCTCTTAAATGCAGCAGTGTAGCTGCATATTGTAGCATGCATGACACCACACCAGCCAGGAGGTAACGTCATCAGATGTCCACAGAGGTGGTTAGCTGATTGTTTAAAAAACACTGAAATAAGGAAAAAGCCTAATTGGTACATTCTTCTTTAGGTTATACCACTGAGAAAAGCATTACCTCTAACTTGTGCTGAGTTGGTTTGTCTTACATAGTATGTAGTTAATGCTAACACAACATGGTCTGGCCCTGATGCTCAGTATACTTAAGTTTTCTTTAACAAGCCCTTCCTTTTATCATGATGTTTCCTTTTCTCCCATTGCAGGAATCAGTTGTATTTGATACAACATCTCAGAGTCAATCCATCATTATTATCTCGAGCAAGCTGGTCAACAGGACAAATCGAATCCCATGCTTACTTAGAACATTTAATTTGACCCACCTTTCTAAATAAGTGATCTAAATAATCTCACTTGCTCTTTGTCTGTTATGTTAAACCAATGACTGTTTTCAGCAGCTAGTATACTAAATCTTTTCAATTCATTTATAAGCGTGTTATTTATATATATGATATGGCCTGCCTCAGCATTTCTCAGTGTGGACTGCATGGCTTCTTGGTTGTAGGTAACCCCTTAATACAAAGAATACAAACTGTTGTAATATTATTAGGTGAAACATTGGCTGGTATTGTATTTTTTTGGTGGGGAACTGAATATTGCCATCACTGTTCTCCAAGTAGCACGAACTAAAGATCTGTGGAAAAAGAGACTGCTATTCCTACGTGATAATTTAATATTTTCTATTTTGATGGTTTTCAGTTCTTTCTCTGCCACTATTTTGAGTTAGTGATTTAAGTATTAGGTTATAAATACACATTGTCCTGCGTATCAGGATGTCATTGATGATTTGGCTCCATGAGGTTTCAGGATGAATTTTGTGCTAGCACAGAGCTCAGGGCATTTTGGTTTCTTTGGAATGTGTTTGCCCTGTGCCTTTCTGTTCTTCCTGACACCTAACCACCTCCTTTCCTCTTAAAGTTAAACCTTTACTAAGCTAACTGGCAAATGTGTATTTGTTATGCATCCCTAATCTTAACGTTTTGGGAACACTGCAAGATGCTGTGCATTGAGTTCTGAAATTATAAAAAGAGTGAGCAACACTTGAAGGATTGGAACTGAAGGATAAATTACAAGCATTGCCTCTTTCCACCTGCACCCAAACTTTTAAAGAGTTCACAGAAGCAAAGGGGTTGGGTCTTTTCCCAAAAGAAATTAAGTCCCCTTGTAAACAGAAGATGGCAAGTTGGACTGAAACAGTAAGACTTCTCCAGGAGATGAAAGGAGAGAGAGCAGCGTGACTCTGAGACTTCCTAGCCTGGTTATAAACACTGCGTGAAATGAAAGAGAACTAGACTTAGGATGTGCTTGTTTCTTTCCATCATCCCTAATAAAATAATGGTTGTGACCTGGGGTTATGAAACCCAATGTTTACGTAGTCACATGTAAAGTCTAGTCATATGTAAGCCAATAACTATATAACAGAGAAAAAAAAAAAAAGATTTTTTTAAAAAATATAATAAAAAAAGAAATACAGCATAGCTACCTGTCCCAGTGCTGGTGTGCTGGAAACTGTCCTGCAGTTCCTCATTGATGCAATTTAATAAGATATGTGGGGGTCCATAAGCAGAGCAGATTCAGTCTTGCTACAGAATGAGATTCACAGCTGTTGTATCAAATACTTCTAACTTCCCAAATCAAAAGGCCATCTTGTAAGAACATCTTTTGTGCCAGTAAGAGTCCCAAAGTGATTTTGTTATCTGCTGCCTGGGAGATTGCCTGGAGCATAGCTCCAGGTTACCAGGATAACCAATAATTTTTATAAATGCGTATGGGTAAAATGCCCTTCTCAGTTTTTTTTCTCCCGTTCCCCTCCCTTTTTTTAATCAGTGTCGTTAGTCTACAGCAGTAGTAGCAGCTTAGTATTTTATTTTGCTATAGATATAACCATACTTGCAAAATCTTTACTCGAGTTCTTTAACTGTTCTTTTAGGCACTGTGAACATAGTAATTCATCAGTGTAGTGTAGTATATGACTTTATGAATAGAGCAGGTTGTGCTTAGCTGGAACAAGCAACTGTGACACTAAAATGGGACCTCTTTGTTCTTAAGAAGCACCTGTTAGAATCCTAGAAGGTCACCTGTTTCTCTGTGCTTGTTTTGTATATTTATAGGATGTAACCATGTTTACTTCAGTATCCAAATTAGCCTCTTAATATTTTCTTTTTCTCTGAGTTAGTTGCATAATACTCTGAGTGCAGGAAAATAGTAACAATGAGCAAACTCAGAAGGATTCGGTCACTCCAGCTTCATGAACTCCCAGGTGCTGCATGGAGTTTAATATAGACAATGTAAAACAGTAGTTCTAGGACCCAGTAACCATCATGACGAAGCTGGGCTAAATGGGGGGAAATCCACTCTGTTACTGGGAACCAGGGACTTAGTCTTGAGGGGAGAAAAGAAAACTGATCTGCAAACATGGCAGGGCTTAGTGGGAGTGGGAAATATGAGCTGCAGGCACCTCATGGAAGCTCCATTTGATGTATTTCTGTTGCTGCTTTGGAGGCTGTGCAGAGTGCTGTAGTGGCAGTGGTATAGTACAAAGACTAGTATAATCCTGTCAGTCCAAAACGATTAGTTCTTCAACAAAGTTACCGAGGCTGGACTATTAGTTGCCATGAAAATAGCAAATTTGGTGGAGAATGGGCAAAAAATTTTGAAAGATTGAGGACAATGTCGTGTACTGTTCACAGTAGTCAAGGGAGATGATGAATCGACACAGAACACATGAAACTAGGGGAAATAATTGATGCAGAGGATTAGAACATAGCTAATTATGCCTCTAAATTTGAGGGAGTTGAGAGGTACTTATGCAAAATCATAAATAGAAAATAAATTTCTTGTAGTAGATACTTTAGGTGATATAGACAATTGCTTTGCAAAACAGGTGGTTTTTTTCTCAAAGAAGTATTCTTGTATTAAATCCAATTCTGTTAAAATGAAATTTCTTTTCACAACTATTTGTTGCCATAATATCATTTTATTTAAAATTTTTTGGAAAGACAAATATAATGTTGTGGTTTGGCCTGGATAAATGCCAGATGCCCACCAAAACCACTCTATCACTCCCGCTCCTCAGCTGCACAGGGAAGAGGAAATATGATGAAAGGGTTGAGATAAGGAGAGGGAGAGATCACTCACCAGTTACTGTCACAGACAAAACAGACTGAACTTGAGGAGAAGAGAGAGTTTAATTCATCACCAATCAAATCAGAGTAGGATAGTGAGAAATAAATCCAGATCTTAAAACACCTTCCCCCCACCCCTTCCTTCTTCCCAGGCTCAGCTTCACTCCCGTTTCTCTCCCTCCTCCCCCCAGGCAGCACAGGGGGATGGGGAATGGGGGCTACAGTCAGTTCATCACATGTTGTCTCTGCTGCTCCTTCCTCTTCAGGGGGAAGACTCCTCACTTCCTCTGCTCCAGTATGAAGGTTCCTCTCATGGGAGACAGTTCTCCACAAACTTCTCCAATGTGAGTCCTTCCCAGGGGCTGCAGCTCTTCACGAACTGCCCCGGCGTGGGTCTCTTCCATTGGTTGCAGTGCTGCAGGAACAGGCTGCTCCAGTGTGGGTCCCCCACGGGGTCACAAGTCCTGCCAGCAAACCTGCTCTGGCATGGACTCCTCTCTGCATGGGTCCACAGGTCCTGGCAGGAGCCTGCTCCAGTGCGGGCTCCCCGCGGGGTCACAGCCTCTTTCAGGCATCCACCTGCTCCAGTGTGGGGTCCCTTCCACAGGCTACAGGTGGATATCTGCTCCACTGTGGACCTCCCTGCACTGCAGGGGAACAACTTGCCTCACCATGGTCTTCATCATGAGTTGCACGGGAAGGCTCTCTGTTCTGACATTTCGGGCACCTCCTTCTCTCCCTCTTTCACTGCCCTTGATGTCTGCAGAGTTGTTTCTCTCACATTGTCTCACTCCTCTCTCCAACTGCTGTCTCACCACAGTTTGTTTTTTTTTTTCTTCTGTTTCTTAAATACATTATCACAGAGGTGCTGCCACCGTTGCTGATTGGCTTGGCCTTGGCCAGCGGTGGGTCCGTCTTAGAGACAGCTAGTGCTGGCTTCAGCAGAGGTGGGGGAAGCTTCTCACAGCTTCTCACAGAAGCCACCCCTATAGCGCCCCTCAGTACCAAAACCTTGCCACGCAAACCCATAACATATAAGAATATAGTGTCATTTTTTTTTCAGCAACTTTTTCTATCTTAGTGTTTGTTTGGATTTTTAGTTTTTCTTTCTTTTTCCCTCAAAAAAGTAGTCTGTGACAAAAGTCAAGCTGTACACCTGATTTTTCACAACAAACTAGCTTTCAGAATAAATCCGGTACAGGAAACTAGGTGTATTTGAACTTTTGTACAAACCCAGCAATTGCGATATTGTGATATATATTGCTATATCAAATGGCTTATTTTCCCTCCAGGGTCAAAGCATTATAAACTGTATGCATACATAAAGTATCTTTGTTCAAGAGAATTCACTCTTAGAGACGAGCAAGAATTGAAAGAAGGGGAGAAAATCCCCAGACCTTTAATCAACCCAGCCCATTGTATATGCTGTCATTCTTGAGGTAACTATCAGTGTTCAGGATCTATCTTTATTATTGTTAATCACTAAAAGAATATTTGGGAGTACTTGATAGTATAAGTAGCTCAGATTAATACATTCAGTATCAAAGTCTTGACCCTAGAGTTCAGTGATGTCCCATGTGAGGAGAATATTCCTTGTGTATCTACAAGAGAGGCGAGATGGTGCAATGAGATAGAATGGTACAGGAGGAAAGCTGACATTTATATATCAGAGTACAGGAGAACACAATGAAAGAAATTTGAGACTCAAAGAATGAAGGATATTTATGGAGTAGGGATTAGAAAAAGCAGGTAATATAACTGACCCCATGAGTGCTGGGGGAAAAAGTAGTGTTTTGTGTTGGGAGCTGAGTCACTCGTGACTTCCCAGAAAGGAAACTACAGTTTCCAGTGCCCAGATTCACACTTTGAGCATTAAACACTATTTCTCTTTATTGCTTTGTATGCATATGTGTAAACACATAAGAATAAAAGCAGCACATCTGTGTAAAAATGCAGGAAAATGTTTGCCCTGCTGTGTGGCATAGGAATGAAGTCCTGTTTACAAGATAAAACAGTAGCTTTAAGGTGGTCTTTTTCAGTCATAACTTAGTTATTACCCTCAAAATATCTTGGCATTGGGTGATTGTTTTCAGCCATGATCTCATACACCTTAGGTCTTTTATTTTAAAAATTTTCTTCTATAATTCTCACGGTAATGTGTAATATATTATATGGTCATATATGTGTATGTTCCTGAGTTTCCTTAAGAATTTCCTGTCATAAATGTTCTTTAGTTCTCTGGTGTTAGGTCTTAAATGACATATAGTCCCTAGATGAATTTACTTTTATTGTCAAATACAACCTTTGAGCAGTACTGTGTATATTTATACAAGCCAACTTTGTTTCTGATCATCTATCAAGACATAGTAGGAAAGTTTTAACAATGTCCAAGGAGACTTCAATCACACTTTGTTAACAGTTGTGAAATTCTCACGTGGTCTGTGTTTCATGGCATCTACAGAGTCCAACAGAAATAGGTATGTAATGCTCTGCAGTTGAAGAAGTACAAGTAGACACGAGCAGAGTTCAGTCCTTCACTTCAGCAAAGATAGGAACAAGCATCAGGGTCATTGCCCTGAGCACAGAGAAGTCTGTCAGTAGGAGTCTAATATTTCAGTAAATGTCCTGTTGCACTGATGTAGCACAAGGTCTTATTCCATTGATTCCAATAGGAGTACCTGAGCGTGCCAAAGTATCACCTGGAACAAAAAAAACCCTACAATCTGGCAAGAATAAATACAGCAGTACTTTCAACAAAACATTTAATAATTTTCTTATGTAGAGGAAAAAGTCTATTCAAAACAAATCCAATATTGTTTTGAAAATGGAAGTGAAATCACTGATAGCTCATTTAAAAAATCTTGCTCATTTTTTATCAGTTTCCTGCTAGGAAAAGCTGGAATGTTTTAGCACTGAAAACAGAGAACTTCAGTTAGTGCATTTTTTTCTTCCCATACACAGATATCCTTGGAAATACTTAATGTTGGCAAGGGAAGGAGAGTCCACCTCTGTTTTTGCTTGCTGTTGAATTTACTAGTGAGCTTGACCTGCACTACTGGTCTGAATTCTAGATGGATCCATCTTACATCCTTGCAAGATAGACTTGGATTAGTTGGAACACTATGGGGGAAAAAATGACATATGAAAATATCAAACTATCACAAAGAAAAAATAGTCAAATAGATTAATGTATGGATTTCATTTCAGAAAAAATATTCTAAACCATATTCATTATGAATTTGAAATCTTTGTGAAAGAAAAACGAGTCATTCTGCATCCAAAAACAAAGAGCTTCTGAACTGTTATGAGAGGAGTTTAAAGGAAGGCAATGAGAACTCCGTATAGTTACAAAGGAAGTTGCGTTAAAGCTCTGTTTTTAAAATACAATTGTAGTTGCACTTACATTGTATGCCAAATTAAAAGGTTCATTTTTAACTGGAGCAGTAGATATCGAAGGCCAGATCAAAGAATTGTCATGAAGTATAACTGTATTCAGAGACCAGATTTTTATGAAGTGATTCTTGCATTAAACTCTTTTGTACTTAAGTGAGATAAAGCAGTAGAAATGGGCCAAGATAAGAGTTTTCAATTAGCCTTCTTGTCTTTTTGTTGAAATGAAGAGAAAAGCCAGTGTATGCTTTTAGGGCTGGGAAGTAGTAGTTAAATGTTCACCACCCCTTGAAACTGTTTCTGCTCTCTAAGCCTTCATTGTCTGAAACAGTGGGAAGCAAGATTCTCAGCAATCAAAAGATGTAAGAAAAAAAAAATCTACATTCATATAGATTCCAAATAGCAGTGAATAAAAAAAGAGCCACGGACTTTGCTCTTGGATTTAGCCTCCATCAGCTGGAGCCTATTTGAATTTTTTAATCCCATACTTCTGTTTTTACCGTCAGTTTTGGTATGGTAAGGAGGTTTTCCAATAGAGATTAATAGAAGCAGTGCATATTTGATGGAAAAAATTTCTTTAAATGCATGTGAATGTAAAACAACTAGAAAATTAATATTATGAACACTAAAATAAAGTGAAACTTCGTGGATAGCTATTGTTCTGATGTCTCATATGAGTGTGAAATATTCTGCTTAAAAATCAAAGGAAATCTTTAGGATGAAGTTTTTTTATTAAGTGAGAGAAATATTAGAGAGCTGTTAGCTGTACAGACTAAACAATCATGATACTGTAAAACAGAATCCAATATGTGTGGGAATTTTTTTTATAATGTAAAACACTTGTATAATGTATAGCATATTTTGTAGGTTTTAAAAAAAAAAATGAAAAAATACGTAATCTGCCAGTCTGTACAAAGAAGATGAGGAAAGAATTGGGGTCATATATGTATCATCATTGCTTTAGATTTTATGCTAGCAACAAAAATAAATGTGGAAGAATTTGTATCTGCTTTTCTTAATTTTGTTTTGTCTTTCTCTTGGGTTTTAGTTGTGTCCTAGAGTGATGAGTAAAATTTGGGCCACCTGTTTTCCACTGGTCCTTTTTCAGTTTCTGTAAGTTCATAATACTACATGCAAAAATTCCTATCAGAGTTATTTGGGAAATCTGTTGTGAGTTAATAAAAATTAAAAAAATGAAATAACAAACCACTCTTCTTGTTAGGTGGCAAGGAAAACCCTACAAAAAATGGATGCTTTATGGAGGAAACTAGTGATGTTTCAGGAAGAAACTTGTTCAGTGGCATATGAAAGATCCAGAGTGTTTTGAAAATTGTATCAAAGTATGTTGTTTTGCTAACCTGATTTTTTTTGCTTTTATGTTGCTAAGGGTGCAATGTGAAGCTCTTTGCCTCCATAACTTGCCAAAACAGCAAGATTTGAGAATCAAGGTATTGCTTGGGGGTGAGGTTTGGAATCCCCCATCCAAAGTCTCACATTGAGTATTTGAGTTGCTGAAGACAGCGGGGTATATTTTGGGGTGATGCTGGGGAGAAATAGCTGGCTATTTGCAAATCTTGTTGGGTTGGGCAAATAACACTTGAAGATTTTGTGGTCTGTTATGTGGCAGCTTGTGTTTGCCATTTGAGTTGTAGTGGGTGCAGGCGAAGGCTTTTCTTGGCACTCTGTGGGGTGGGTTGTAGGCTGCTTCTGCCCAACCTAGTGAAGAAACAACTTTCTCGTCTCCTGAAGTCTCCATAAAAAAGGCAGTCTACTACAAAATCCCTCATGAAAAGCAAGACCTTGATCTGCTTCAAGGAAGTTTAAATGATGACCTATGTAACAACTTGTATAGGACCATATCTGTATTGAAAAAATGAAGGGTATGTAAACCAAAATTGTTGAAAAGTTTTTGGTAGTCTGAATCATGAACTTTCTCTTGAGGAAATAAAAAGGAGGAGGAGTCATGGGCACGTAATTTTTACATGAGGCAGATCAAGTCAACTGCATGCATGTCCTTTGCTCTACATTTTTGCGGGGTAGTTCTATACCCTGGGCATCATTTTCAAATGAAAGAAAGAAGCTGAAGGAGTCAGGTAGTGCTACTTTGTCACAAACAGACGTTTTGTACTCAACTGTCCCTCAAGTTAGAAATAAGGTAATTTTCCAGGTGGTGTTACTGCTGTGCTTAAGAAGAGAAGGGTTGATCACCGTATCACATGGGAAACAGAACTTTGAAGTGCATCAGTGATATGGTATGAAACTTGCCTGAAATTTCACTGAAAATCTGAGTTCCCATCAAAACCACTCAAATACTATTTTCAGTAAAGCTGGTTTGATTTTAAAATAGTACTTTTGAAAATTATTTTACAATTCAAACTTTACCTTACAAGGTCTTTTGCAGTTCTTATTCCCATTCTGTCCTACAGTTGTCAGTCCTTGGAGGTTCACAGTTTCTGTAATGCTGCAGAATCATAGAATGGTTTGTGTTGGAAGGGACCTTTAAAGATCATCTAATCCAGCCCCCCCACTGCCATGGGCAGGGACATTTTAACTAGATACTTACTTATATGAGCTGGAGTTGACTTTAACCAAGAAATTATGTAGGACTGTCTCCCTCTACTCTTGAAATCTTCCAAGGTTTTATATTTTTATGTTTAAGTATTTGTGGTTTATTTTTTCATATACAATATAATAGCAAACACCTCTTGAGAGAGTTTTAGGGCATTTTTTTAATCCTCTGTTTCCTTCTAAGATTTGACCGTTGCCGCTAAAACAGCGATGAGAAGTTGTTGCGTTAAGACATAACTTTCTTTACTGATTTAAAATATAATAACAATGAATATCCATGAGCTTAAACATGTTAAAGTTACTTGGGAATTCAGTAGGATTAGTGCATCAGAACTCAAATATTTAAGGAGTTTCTGTATTTGCAGGTTATAAACAAGAACCTCCGGTCATTAATGCACTCTCAATATATCCTTTCATCTACTGTTAAAAGTAGATGTAAAACTTCTGTTTAGTCCAGATGAGTGGTAGGTAACATCTGATATAAAGTTGTGGGTGTTTTTTTTTTCTTTTTACCACTTTTCTCTAGTTGAGTAGTACTGTCTTTATATATGTGCATGGCCCTGAACAGATCCAGGAGCTGATAAAGTTAGTGGTCTTGAAGTACGGTTCCACTAAGACCCATATATGTCAAAGTTCTACTGAAATCAAATAGAAGTTCCATAACTAAGTGTTTTAGTACTTTGCAACTGAATTTGATTGCTGGATTGGAAAGGCAACCTCCCATGAAACCGAAGGAACAGAGTTGTTCTCTGCAATGAAGATACTGATTTAGAGCTATTAATATAAGCTCCCTTTAAGACAATTGGGAGAAAAAGGAATCAAAGGTATACAGGAATAATGGGTATAATTTGTCTGATACTGAGAAAATCTGAAGTTGTCTTGACCATTTTCAGCCTATAAATTTCTGTTGCGCTTTGATTGTAAAAGAGGCATAGACTAGTTACCCTGAGAAGTCCACGTTATATACACTGGAAACTCAGTGAGAGACCTCTGCTGGTCCCTTGTTTTCGTAACTAAATATCCTGTTGAACTTAGGTGTCATATTTCCCTCTATAAATATTTGTGTTGTTTTTTTTTTTTATGATCTGACATGCAACTCCATTTTTTTCAGCTTCTGTGTAAACTTTTTTTGTTCATTTTAAACTTTTTTCTTTGGAATGTGTAAAAAATGCACACTCTTAATACTTCCTTGTTTTGCTTCAAGAAGAGAATAAAAACCATTTTAGGAAAAGAAGGTTTACAGATTTATCTGTATTGAGTGCAGAAAATTAGAGTCCACCTAGGAAGAGGAAAGGGGCGATGATATATAGTTGTTGATGTCATGGTAAAAATACCACCTAGACACACACAAAGAGCTCACTGGAGCATTCAGGTATAAAGAGTGAGTCTGAATGCCTGTTAGAGGACTAAGTACTGCTGCCTCTGGGATATTTAATACATGCCTTTCATTTTCTCATTTCAGCAGTTCATATGAGCTATAACTAACCCCTAGGGTTTAAAGAGGGGACGTTCATTCTAACTATCAGGTTTGAAGATTAACAGTCTTTTGAATTAGTGGATATCCCAAATGCCTTTGCCTTTATATGAGGTGTTTTTATTGCTCCATAGTTAAAGTTCCACTTGGTTGCATAAGTGATTAATTTACTTAATCAGCTCTTAGTTCTGTGCTCTTATACGTTGTGCCAACAAAGTCCATTTTTCTTTAATTTTGTTTCTGTTCGATTTCATGGCTATTGTATGTTAATTTTTCTTATTGATATTTTCAAAACCATTATTTTTGTTATGAGATTCACACCTGTTAACTAGCAACCCCCTTTGCCAGTAATTCTGGGGAGCGAGGAAGGTTTGGGAGTAATGATTGACTTTTTGATACATCTTCACCTACTCGTCATCAATTTGCTCAACAGTGAGTATATCGATGCTGTTGATGAACTTACAGAGGCCAAACACTTTCATTTCATCCTTTTGCACTTCGTAACACTGTAACGGGGCCAGGAGCCTATTTCACGGGAGCTTGCTCTGCAACAGTTTTTGGCTGCGTCTGCTTCTGAAGACTGGTTTGGAGAGAAACAAAAAGAGATTACTACTTTCCTCGCATCCCAGCTCTTTTGTAAGTGCTCTTTCTGTCTTGGCAAAACTTAATGCTCGTGATTCGCAGAGACCCAGAATAGAGTCAGCAAAAAAGACTTTGGGTGGCCTTCTAAATCTAGAATGACATTGCACGTTTACAAGTCACAGACAGTTCAGAAAAGCAAATAAAAGTTTTAAGAATCTGTACTTTAGATGGTTACAGGTCATATTAGACAGTGGCCAATGTTGCTACTACCTACCAAATCCCAACTGAGAACATATTACCTTGTTCATTAAACAGCAAAAAATCAGTGGTCATCACAAACTGGTTTTCATTTCATTGATAACTGCAGATGGTGGTAAACTACGTCTGCTGAAATAAGCATTTTTAATCTGCAGGTACAGATCACTTGCATCAAAGTTTTTTAGTAGTTTGCTGAGGACCTCTCTTGCTTTTGGATACAGCATGAGACACTAGAGCGTTGCAGTAAGCAAGCTAATTTTTAAAAGGATAAATGGATTTACACTTAAAATCAAGACTGTGAGTGGCATTTCTCCTTAGAATTATGAAGTTTGCACGTAAATCTTGAGGATGGTGATGGAAAGGAGTGAGAGGGGACAACAGTGGTCCTTTTGGGTTTATAGTCTGTGAGGCTGTGTTTCAGGATCATAGAAATAACATGGAAGACTTGGGTTTTTTTAATAAAGGCACTTGAACTAATTATTAACTTCTTTCATCCTAATGAAGAGTGAACAGCAAAATTAGAAAGGGTCTGATACCTGAAACTATCCTGCTGATAATTTGGGGATCTTTGTCCTATAGTTATCTCAAAGTCAATTTAAGTTAATTTATTTAATGGTATTTCAAAGAATGCTTAATTGTCTGAGGGTTGTCTGATCTTCATCTCTGTGTGGATCTGGCAGCCTTACAGAACATTATAACAATGTGATGAAAAGTTTGGCAGAAGAGATAAGCTTTACCCCAAAAATATAATTTGGGGTTAAAAGCAATATCATATCTGAAAACTCTTTCACCACAGAAAAAAAAAAAAAGGCAATGAAAAAACCTCAGATTATTAGTTTGTATGAATTGGCATAGCTCCATCAAAGTCTATGAGATGGAGATAAGTCTTCCTATATGACTTGAGCTTCTTGTCTGACCTGAGGAAAAAAAAACACCAATGCATTTTCACCAGTGAAAATTTCATTATTTGCAATACTCCTAGAGCAGCACCATTTAAATTATTTAAAACAGAATGCAAGTCCTTTCACTAAGCATCTAATGCCTTTGACGTTATCAGCAAACTGTATTGACAAAACATCCTCAAATCTAACAATGTGCAGAGTGCTTCAGATAGCCAAGAGGCCCCTTCCACATCGCAGTAATATGAGATGCAGGTTTTTTTCCTGCTTCATGATTTATTTTAGCTCTTCTCAATTCATCTGCTCAGATCTTAAATACATTGTTTATGTATTCATGAATGCTGTGGAGCATTATGAGACACCCATAAGCTCCTTTATAAGTGTGTAAGGGAGATCTTGCAAAGAAATGAAGAGAAAACTATAATAATTTTTCTACAGTATTGCTCAATTAGATAAGTCACTTTGAATTCTATGACAATTTTCAAACCATGACATCATAATTTCAGTAAAGAGGACAGAAGCAAAATAGAAATGCTTAATCAAAAGACCTTGGACATATATCATCTGACATGGGTTTTTTATGTTTTCTCCTGAAGGCATTCACATGTGCTACACAAACAGATACACCTCTCCTTGCCAAAGGTTCTTAAAACTTGTACTGACTTCTGTGCTCTACAGTACAGATACTTTTCTCTTCAGGGAAGTGATCTCTTTTTGGTCTCTAAAGGAAACAGGTACAGTCATTCATGAGCCTGTCAGTAGAAGTCCCAGGCAGATAACAGGCAGCTCACGTTTTACTCATGGTCTATCTATATCCTGTACTAGGAGAAGGTTGCAGAGGGGAGGCATTTCAATTAGCAAATTGAAAACTTTATTCAAATGCATGCTTCTAAATAGAATAATGCAACCATTTCAATATGAAATGGATTTCCAACCCCAAATTTAGGTACCTTTTAGTTGCTTATTTTTTAAGCACTGAATTCTTGCTGCTAACAGAGATCTGTTAATGCTATGGAAAAAAAACCCTCAAGTTGCTTTATTTAGGTGCCTATAAATATCGTGATGGACATGCATAAAATATCTTTCGCTGCTGTAAGCTAAATTTCTATATTAATAAAAGAAAAAGGTTAAGATAATAAAACAGTTTTTTGTGTAGCTTTTGGATTTGACTCAGAGAAGTTCAATATAATCATGGCTAAGACAAGGCGAAGCGTTTCTAATTTATGATAATGCATACAAACATAACCAGACTGGAATTATTAGACATTTTTGCGTATTTACAGGAAGATAATTTTTTTGTGTGTTTTATACCAAGTAAGTTATTTCACTACTTGCGTCTAGTTTCTCATGTCATGTCTGCTACGACTATGTTCATATGCAACACAACTCAGAGTCAGTTAGTATAGATGCAACAGTTAATGTTTACCGATATGGTCATTCTGGCTGTCTGTAAGTGCACTGCAAACACATTCATATGGTTGCTAAATACACTACCTCTGGGCATTTCATATGAAAATGTCTCAGAGCGGCAACTTTGTATGTTCTGTCTGGGGATCCTACATTTTCAGGATATCAGCTTGTGGAGAAAACTCTCTCTGGAAATCAGAATGAATTGATTGCTTTTTCCATTCCACTTTTTGCTGGAAAAAACAGTCAGGCAGAGCTTCTACACATGCTGGTGTGTTGTCAGGTCTCCAAAAGTACGTAGAAGGCAGAATCCTATGCTTCTGCTGCAAGCTGCTGATTTCCAGCATAATAATGTTTAAGTACAAATTTATCCAAAGTTCCCATTGACAGTGATGAAACCTGTTGTGTGCTAGTACAGCAATGATCCCTTAATTTGAATGGAGATCTTAGCGCTATCTTTTGATTTGCATTTCAAAAAAATCAGAAAATGCAAAGGCTAGCAAACTCATTGGGCATATCTACCTTTTTTAGCTCCAGCGTTCAAGCAGAGACTTGAAAAGACCATTTCCACTTGGATTAAATAAAGAAAGAAATAAAAATTATTTGAAGAGTATGCTATATTCCTGTTCCCTGTAGACGGAGCATTTGAACTCAGCTACCATTGTTATGATAGCTGAGTCCCTCATCTGATTTCCAAAGGTTAGTTTGTGCTATCTATCTCTGCAGAGATTTTCTAGGAAGGATCATGACATGGTTCAGTGATCACAGTGGGCTTTTTCCTTCTACAATTTGTAATATTAAAAATACCAGAAGATTACTGTATAGACTTTATCTATGTCCTGTAGTATGTAGAAAGAATAGCACAATTGTGGTTGTGCATTGGTGTGCAGTGATATGAAACATGAGCAGGATTTGAAAAGGTAGCACTGCCACAGTGAATCTATGAAAAAAGTGATGCTTATGCATCAGATATAGTGTTCTGGTAATGTCCTGTGGCACTAGTTTTCACCTCTGAATACAATGACTAATTAACAAATAACTGTGAAAAACTCCGTTAATAATTTCATTTTGTTTGTTCATTGCACTGGGACCTCAAATAATTGAAATACAGTTTGCTAAGTCCTTTCTTGAGTGATGATTACATTTGAGTACTGGGTATTTCCCTTGTACAGGGAAATTTAAAGATCCTCCTCAGGAGGATCTTTAAATAACAACAATTGGTAATGATTGTTTAAGCATATGGCCAAAATCAGAGAAGTAAGTATTGTGGTTTTTTTCCTAATTCACCGGTCTTGTGTGGGTGTTGCATGCATTGAAAGTTTAACTCTGGTGAGATTATGTTATACATGGACTGCAATGCCTTGCTATTGTATTTATTTTCAGAATTGGATTCTCCTTGAATAATTTATGATGTATGTTTAAATCCTGCAGAACATTTTCAATATGTAAGACTTCAATATTTTAAAAAGTTATAGGAAGATTATCATTGTACATATGCAGAAAGATTATTGATCTTTTTAAAGACTTCTGAAGACGAGTACAGTTTGAACAGTATATTTATATAGAAATGTCCCTGAAAAATTCATTACTGTGGGGAGGAGGGCTTCTGGGACTAGTGGACACCAGCTTTTCACTTCAAGCAAAGCAACTGAGCTCTGATTTGGGTGACAGAAACTCTTACTTGGATCCCACCCTGAGCCCATTAAAATCGATGTTGCTGTGTCACAATTTAATTGGAGTGAGGATGAGGCCTCTGATGCAGCACTTCTGTGGCTGTCTGCTGTTAGGTTCTGACAGCTCATCATGGCTTTCCTTTTTTCAGCTCTGCAAGTGCAAAACCGAGTAAGCTTGCTACAATGCGTGTTAACAAGCCTAACATTTTTTAGTTACTTATTTCACTGCAGTGTGATCCTATCTATATTTAAAACTCTTTAATGACTGTTACCGTACTTGTGTATTTCTGTCATCAGAATAATTTGATAAGCTTTCAAGTCATTTTACAAGTTTGTTTAGTGTGCATGTTACGTGAGTGGTTTTGTGACCTTTCTATTTTTGAGAAGTAGGGTGACAGTGGTAATGTAATTATGTTCTTGTGTATGCTTCATCAGTGCCTTTGGTGTGCGCAGGGGTTAGAGCTGGGAGCAGCTCCATTAAGAACATGATGGGCAAGAGAGAGCATAAGAATTCCTGTGCAACTTGTTAAGAGGACAAAAAGTCTTTCTGCTCTTAGGGGCTAACCTGCCTAGGTCAGGAATAGGACCTGCTGGTTACTCCTTCAACAGAAGTGGCCAGTAGCTGTTGGTATTGCAGATCACTGGATACTTGGCTACTATTAGCTTGGTCTACCTTGGATTATTTCGAACAGCTATGTTTGTTCTGTAACTAGCTGATGGAGAGTGCGGAGCACTTAGAGGGAGCATCTCATCTGGATAACAAAAGTTAGACTTTGTGGACTTATCTTCTAGTCCTCTGGGAGCAATGTTGAGAGGATGTGTTTTGGGTTTCTTTTTCCACTTTAGTTTTTCCTTTCTTGTTATTGGCATGTTTTTTAAATTGCTGTTTACCCTCTGTTTTCTCCTCTGGAGGAAATGCGGTGCTGTCTTTTATTCCTTTATTGATTATTCCATACAGTTTCTCCCATGAGTATACTGGCTTAAAGTCAGACACTCAGGAGTCAAAGATAATGGCTTATTGATATTAACAGTTCACAACATACGTTGTAGGTACTTGGGCAAAAAACCTAAAACCTGTTAGAGATTCTGACACTAAGGCAGAAGCAGGGTAAAAGCTGAATCAAGTTATGTGTTCACGGGAGAATTAAGCCTGCTAATATTACCTGAATAATGTGGGTTACAGTTGATTTCAGAAAGGAGAGGTTGTAAGTCTGTGTGGTCCTGAAGCACAGTGGATGACGTTCTAATGCATGCTTTTATGAACAGCATTTCAGTGGATAACGTCATGAGCACAGTGTGCATTAGCACATCGTTGTAGTTGATCCTGTGTTCATGTGATTCACTACCACATGTTCCTGTGGCCAGATTTGGTCTGCTGTTTGGTTCAGTATTGCTGGCAATACAATTTCCCATGGTGATAGATCAGAGATAAAGGCAAGTTGCTTTTAAAAGGTGTTGCTCCTCTCACTTCCCGAGCCTGTGGCCATGCTCCTGGTGCACAGAAGGCGGCACAGACTGAGCTGGATCCACAGACAATCCAAAAGAAAACATGATTAGTTTTTCTCTGGATCAGCAGTCTGATCAGACAAGCTACACATTTGCTGGATCTGATGCAGAGGAGATGGATGTATGAAGTTGCAAAGACACAGTTGGTGTATAGCAATACATTGGTGCTGCAGTAAAGTTTGATCCCAGATGCTTAACTGTAGTTTTCAACAGTTAAAACTTCAAGTGCAAACACACAGGTGTAGCTTCACTGAGAGCTGTTTTCTAAGGAATTCAAGGAGCTGAGTTTACCTTCGTGCTGGAGAAAGACTTCCCAGAAAGCTGCCTGGTCTAGTGGCTGCTGCTTGTAGAAGTGCTGCATTCTGTACCACAGGTTGCAGTATTACAGAATTTACCCACGTTTTCAGTTTCTTGGATCTGTGGAGGGCAAGCAACGAGAACCTTTACAGCCTGCACTGCCTTCATATGGCACCACGGAGCTTTCCCCCACCCCCATTCCTCCTCAGATTGCAGTCGAGGAGAGTTAGGTGTGTCTTGTGTCAGATTTGATTGTTGGCTGTAACTAGATACTACAACCTATTACAAGTAGGTTGTAATAATTACTTTCTGTAACTTGATCAGGATCGTGTGACAGAGAATAGAGACTAAGGTTTTCTTTAATGTTCACTGTCTTTAATGTTTTAATATCTGTAAATGCATTTTTTGGAAGCTCAGGTAACTACATGAACTCAAGAATAAAATACTACACTACTTGATGTTTTAATAATTTAAATAAGGATACACTTAAGCTTTAGTTAATATAACGTGCTTTCTTACTGTGTGTTATAACCTATTTTAGAGTAAATAAAAGTTTTAATGATAAGTATATTCAGTACTAGACTTAGATGAAATTTCTATCTGGGGATTCCCACTAAGGACAGTTTAGCCCCATTCTTCCTTATGTCTCATGGTACCACCTCACATGGAGCTGTGGTTTGGCTCTTGTACTGCCCTTCTGTGATTATATGTAATGACCACCTGATTCAAATGAGTAATAGGATTTCTCCTTCTAAAGGAAGAGCAATAGGTTGCCATTTGCTAGGCAGACTACCTTACGTACAGAGAAATCACAGAATCACAGAATGGTAGGAGTTGTAAGGGACCTCCGTGGGTCATCTAGTCCACCCCTCCTGCCGAAGCAGGGTCACCTACAGCAGGCTGTAGAGGACCTTGTCCAGGCGGGTCTTGAATATCTTCAGAGAAGGAGACTCCACAACCTCCCTGGGCAGCCTGTTCCAGTGCTCTGTCACCCTCAGAGGGAAGAAATTCTTCCTCATGTTCAGCTGGAACTTTCTGTGCTTCAGTTTGTGCCCACTGCCCCTTGTCCTGTCGCTGGGCACTACTGAAAAGAGTCTGGCCCCATCCTCCTGACACCCACCCTTCAGATATTTATAAGCATTTATTAGGTCCCCTCGCAGCCTTCTCTTCTTCAGGCTGAACAAGCCCAGCTCCCTCAGCCTCT
>Ga0065711_1036628_pt1 | contig 20782 bp, 10 predicted proteins | sample Hoacrofraction12_FD_59098 | JGI IMG/M metagenome (GOLD analysis project Ga0065711, IMG submission 59098) | Hoatzin crop microbial communities from Cojedes, Venezuela - Epithelial fraction 12 v2 (version 2) | ecosystem: Host-associated > Birds > Digestive system > Esophagus > Crop | place...
CAAAAGGCAGCCGGATAGCACAAATTGTAGTGATAAGTAATCCTCTCAACCATTCTTCAGCGAGAACTCTCCATGGAAATCAGAGCTTCGATTCCACAAGTCCTGCAGTATGTTTCACTACAAGGATGGATCAACGGCCCACCATGTGCATTGTACTGAGTCAGAAGAACGAGTCAGTATAAATCTGCGCAATGCTAGACACCGGAGCTGATGTCACGATCATAAGTACAGTTGTTTGGCCGGAGGAGTGGCCCGTGAGTGCTCCCGCAACAGCTATCGCAGGTGTAGGGGGACACTCTGCTCCCATGATGAGCAAATACCCTGGGCGAATAACTTTTCCCGAAGGGCAAGAAGTCAATTTGAGGGTCTATGTTATGCAACTGCCTGGAACTCTTGCAGCCCTGATTGGGCACGATGTTTTGAGTCAGATTGGAGCTGTGCTGACTACTACTCCTTTTTAGTTATGGGCACTGGCGAGCAGTCTCCCAACCCACCATTAACCTGGCTTTCCAACGAACCCGTGTGGGTTGACCAGTGGCCCATGACAGAAAAGGGACTACAAATAACCAGGCAATTAGTAGCAGAATAACTCGCTGCAGGCCACATCAAGCCTTCAGTTAGCCCATGGAATACCCCCATTTTCATCATTTCAAAAAAGAGCGGTAAATGGCGTCTCTTACACGACCTGTGTAAAATCAATGAGCAAATGCAACCCATGGGAGCCTTACAACCTGGAATGCCATCACCTGCTATGCTACCGTCGGTTTGGCACGTAATCATTGTTGACTTAAAGGACTGTTTTTTCACTATTCCTTTGCATCCGCAAGATACTCAGCGATTTGCCTTTTCACTACTGGTTACCAACAAAGCAGCGCCTTCAGAACTATATGAGTGGGTTGTCCTGCCACAGGGCATGAGAAACTCACCCACGCTATGTCAACTTTATGTGGCTTGGGCCTTAGCCCCACTCAGGAAACAGTGGCCGAACACGATCATTTATCATTATATGGATGACATCCTTTGCTGTCAACAAGACGCGTTCAGTGACGATTCCTTGACGCAGCTGAGTACTGTTTTAGCCAGCAAAGGCCTTGTTGTCGCTCCGGAAAAAGTTCAGAGATCTGCACCATGGAAGTATCTTGGATGGCGCATTTCTGATGCTAAGATCCAACCACAGAATGTGGAGCTAGCGACAAATTTGTGCACGCTAACTGATGTACTAACTTTACTCAGAGATATCCAGTGGGTGCGCAACTGTGCTGGTATTTCCAGTGCTGAAATTCCACTGCTGACATCATTACTACACGGCTCACACCCTAGCAATGAGGTCACCCTATTAGAGACACAACAGACAGCTTTGCAACACATCGTACAGAAGCTTCAAACAGCCTGGACTGCTAGACAACTTTTAACCCTACCTGTCTCCTTGCTTATTTACAACCATGAAAGACCATCTCATGCCCTTGTTTGTCAGTGGCAAAACAAGAAAGGGGTGACACAGCACTGTGTAGCATCGTGGAATAGCCCTGATTCTGCCACTGACAAGTCTGTTAAGGGCGATGATCCATTTTACATATTAGAATGGGTATTTTTAAGCGTGCAGCCGAAAACTAGTATACAGACACGATCAGAAGCCATAGGGGAGCTAATCAGAAAAGGCAGGACGTGGGTAGTGGAAATGGCAGGACAGGAGCCAGAGGACATCAGTATATCTGCCAAGGCAGCAGACTTCGAATAGTGGTTGAGACATGCCCTACCTATACAGGAAGCCCTATTAGGCTATGGTGGGAGGATACATTCCCAACAACCAAAGGGGAAATTGTGGCAAGTCTTGAAGCGTAATCAATGACTTGAGAAGCCCAGAGTTCAGGAGAAGCCGCTGGCCAAAGGGGTTACAGTATATACAGATGCAGGCAAGAGGCTGCGTAAGGCAGTCTGTGCTTGGCAGGAGGGAGGCCAGTGGTGTCATCACATGATACAAGGACAGGATGGGGATTCGCTGCAAACCTTAGAACCGACTGCTGTGGTCTGGGCCTTAACTGATTCGCTAAATGAGCCTTTAAATGTAGTAACCGACTCCCTTTATGTGGCTGGAGTTGTGCCACGGGTAGCAGATGCCTTGCTTAGGGAAGCGGTTAACCCTGTATTAGGTAAATTGTTTATCCAGTTGCGGACTGTACTGTCTCAACAGGCCACGCCTTGTTGTTTCATCCATGTACGTAGTCATCAATGGGATCTGGGACTAGGGCATGGTAATCAGATTGCTGACAATTTAGTTAGTCCGGCATGCCCTATGCCTCCAGTAGACAAGTTTCAGCAGGCCAGACAGAGTCATGAGAATTTCTGCCAAAATGCGAGAGGTCTGCGAAGGCAATTTGGGCTGACAGAGAATGAGGCTCGTTATATGGTACAGGCCTGTCCTCAGTGTGGAAATCAGGGTTCAGGAATAGGCCAAGGGGTAAATCCAAAAGGACTGCAGACACTTGCGCTATGGCAGATGGATGTTACACACATCCCAGAATTTGGGCGACTGAAGTACGTGCATGTTACAATAGACACCTTTTCAAAAATGATATGGGCCACTGCTTTACCTGGGGAGAAGGCGCAACATGTTTGTAAGCACCTGCTTGCGTGTTTTGCGGTGCTGGGAGTGCCTGAAGAAATTAAGGCTGATAATGGACCTGCATATGTCAGTCAAAAGCTAAGATCATTTTTATTGACGTGGGGAGTTAAGCACACCACAGGGACTGCACGCTCTCCAACAGGGCAGGGGCTCATAGAGCATACTCATCGTGTGCTGAAAGACTATTTAGACAAGCAGCGAGGGGTTGAAACAGAAGTGCAACCAAGGTTGCATCGAGCTCTTTTTACATTTAAATATTTGTGCCTAATGGGTGATCGGGAAGCACCGCTGGTGGTTATACACCACCGGAACCTAAGGTTCAATAACACAACGACTTTGCTGCGGTTTAAAGTAATCTACAGGGACCCGACTACTGGAGAGTGGGCTGGACCAGTACCAGTAATCTTTAACGGTCAAGGATATATGTGTGTTTCCACAGATCGCGGTCCAGTCTGGGTGCCTAGCCGAGCCGTGAAGCCTGCTTTGAGACAACAAGGAAAGTTAGCCGAGGGGCAACAAGCAGACTCTTATGAATAGAACAATCGAGTAGAAATAACCTGAATCAAGGGAAAGATATATGAGTGGTCACAAGGAGATACTTGTCACCGGTATCAACTGTGACGCTTGTAAAACCTGTGAGCCTTGGACTTCGTGTATCTGTTACACTTGCCAAGGACAGTGGTGGTGTACCTAGTTATAATGTTGGTCATTATGCTAACTATAGTACAGGCAAATGTGCAAAAGAAACTCAGGTGAGTAATTGTAGTGCAAAACTCATGCAAGGTCTAAACCGTACATTACCCTGGGATCCTCAAGAGTTGAACTTGCTAGGGTCAATGAGAATTGGTAACACGACCAAAAAAACTGGACTCTCAAACAGCACATCAACCAGATACAACAAAATCAGGGGTTTTTGGATGGATTGCTCACTTCACTCTTTGGTAATTTGCCCGCTTGGTTTAAGGAGTTAATTGTAGAAGGTTTGCGTATATGTATTGTGTTGATTGTTGTTGGAATTATAATGTGTATTTGCTTTAATTGTCTTAAAAAAGCTCTTTCCAGGATGATTAAGGGTATCTAACCAATCAGATGCTGTTATTGCTTTGCTATATAAACCCTGTTTTGCTGACTAAAAAAGGAGAATGATTTTACCCATATTGGGATCGCATCGTTACTGCTGATCCGACTTCCCACTCCTACACTTGGCTTTACTCTTTAGAAGACTAGAGCAAAACTGATCTAGAGAAATGGTCTGTTCTTTACTTTGATATCAAAGAGGAAAACATGTATTTGCAAAACCACTAGTGATGATTCATCTACCTTTAGTTTAATAATACCTTGCCTATTGCAAGCTGTTAGAAATCTGAAACAGGTAGAATATTCATGAAACTGTTCTCAGCTAGAAAGTGTAATAATACCTTAAGTAGAACTTTGATTCCATCTTGTTAGAGGTTCAAATTTTGTTCCTGTGCTGAGGCTCCTGAAGGCTTCATTAAGGTTCCAAATCACCTGATAATCTCATGTTATATATTGAATTTTGTTTAATTGAAGCTCTTCTGCGGCTTGATTACTCCAGTCACAGAGCTAAGAATATTTCTTCCTTTATATGCAGGTACTATACAAACACAAATGCGGTTCCTCTGAAGAAAGGTTTGATGAGACATACAATGACCTACAGGTCTGTAAAACTAATGTGTACCAGGTAAATTGGTAGATGAAGAACAGAAGTAGTTGTTAGGTGCATAAATACAAAACACTGGAAGAAAAGAGCATGACTTTTGGAAAATGAAGTCTTACCTCACTTACCTTGTCAAGCAGTCAACAAGCTTGAGAACAGAGTCAATTCCATTGAAATGTATTGTTAGATTACCAAAAGGCTTTTTACAAGGAAAGAACCATAGAACAGTTTTAGTAGTTGTTAGACAAGAATGAAGGTCCTTGCATGGTGCTGTGGTTTAACCAGGTGGCCACCAAAGCCGCTCTATCACTCGCCCTCCTCAACTGAACAGGGGAGAAAAAATACAATGAAAGGCTTGTGGGTCAAGATGAGAACAGGGAGAGATTACTCAACGATTACCATCATGGGCAAAAGAGACTTGACTTGGGGAAATTAGTTTAATTTATTACCAATCAAATCAGAGTAGGTTAATGAGGAATAAAACCAAATCTTAAAAACGTTCCCCACCCCTTTCTTCTTCCTGGGCTTATCTTGACTCCTCTATTCTCTACCTCCACCACTCAAGTGACACAAGGGGTTGTGGTCAGTTCATCACATGTTGTCTCTGCCACTCCATCCTCTTCATACTCTTCCCCAGCTTCAGTGTGAGGTTCCTCCCACAGGAGAGAGTTCTCCACAAACTTTTCTAACAGGAGTCCTTACCATGGGCTGCAGGTCTTCACGAACTGTTCCAGCATGGATCCTTTCCACAGGGTGCAGCCCTTCAGAAACAGACTGCTCCAGCGTGGGTCCCTCATGGGGTCACAGGTCCTGCCAGCAAACCTGATCCTGCCTGGACTCCTGTCTCCACATGTACACAGGTCCTGCCAGAAGCCTGTTCCAGCATGAGCTCCCCACGGGGTCACAGCCTTCTTTGGGCATCCACCTGCCCCAGTGTTGGGTCCTTCACAGGCTGCAGTCTTGTTTCATATCTTTATCAATGATCTGGATGAGGCGATTGAGTTGTCCCTCAGTAAGTTTGCAGATGACACCAAATTGGGCAGGAGTGTCAATCGTCTCAAGGGTAGGAAGGCTATGCAGAGGGATCTGGACAGGCTGGATTGATGCGCTGAGGCAAGTCACATGAAGCGCAAAAAGGCCAAGTGCCACGTCCTGCACTTGAGTCACAACAGCCCCATGCAACACTAAAGGCCTGGGGAGGAGTGGCTGGAAAGCTGCCCAGCTGAAAAGGACCTGGAGGTGTTGGTTGATAGCCATCTGAACATGAGCCAGCAGTGTGCCCAGGTGGCCAAGAAGGCCAACAGCATACTGGCTTGTATCAGGAAGAGTGTGGCCAGCAGGAGTAAAGAGGTGCACCTCGAGTACTGTCTTCATTTTTGGGCCCCTCACTACAAGAAAGACATTGAGTTGTTGGAGCATGTCCAGAGAAGGGCAATGAGGCTGGTGAGGGGTCTAGAGAGCAAGTCTTATAAGGAGCAGCTGAGGGAGCTGAGGCTGTTTTGTCTCGAGAAGAGGAGGCTGAGGGGGGACTTTATTGCTCTCTGCAACTATCTGACAGTGGCCAGATCCCAACCCCTCCCACCACCTGGAACTCAGAATGCACATGGTATTGAATACCCTGTTTTGTTTGGCCAATTTGCATATTAGGAAAAATTTCTTTACTGAGAGAGTGGTCAGGCATTGGAATAGGCTGCCCAGGGAACTGGTGGAGTCACCATCCCTGGAGGTGTTCAAAAAACATGTAGATATGGCACTTCAGTACATGGTTTAACAGGCATGGTGGTGTTGGGTTGACGGTTGGGCTTCATGATCTTTGAGGTGTTTTCCAACCTTAATGATTCTATGATTCTATGATCCTGTATCTGCTCCACTGTGGACCTCCATGAACTGCAAGAGAACAGTCTGCCTCACCATGGTCTTCTTCATGGACTGAAGTGCAATCTTGGCTCTGGTGCCCGGAACACCTCCTCCCTCCCTTCTTCACTGACCTTGGTGTTTTCAGAGACTTTTCTCTCACATCATCTCACTACCCTCTCCTGCTGCAAAATGCCCCTATGCAGTTTTATTTTTCCTTTCTCTGAATACGTTATCCCAGATGTGCTATGACCGTTGCTGAGAGGCTCAGCATTTGCCAGTGTCGGGTCCATCTTACAGCTGGCTCAATCAGACACAGGGGAAGCTTCTGGCATCTTCTCATAGAAGCCACCCCTGTAGCCCCCCTGGTATGAAAACCTTCCCATGCAAACCCAGTACACATGGTTACAAGACGAAAAATAAAGCATATGGATAAATGGTCAATTTTCTCAGCAAAGAGAGTTCACGGGGGAGGTCCATAACAACCTCTGCAAGATATTGTAATGTGACCTTTACTAACAGTGAAATGACAAATTTTCTGATGATACTGTGTTTTTCACGACAGCAAGTACAAAGGCTGTTTGCGAAGAATCATGAAAAGTTCTTAGAATACTATACTTATAAATTCATTAATAAGTGAAAGTCATTATAAACAAGTGTAAAACAATATACATCAATGAATATATCACTTACATACAAAGTGGTGTGTTCTGAGCTGACCACTGTGACTCAAACTGAGATCCGAGAGTTAAGATAAATTTTTCCATATGAACATTTGTTCAGTATTTAGTAGCAGTAGAAAACAAGCAAACCATTGTAATGTTAAAAATTACTTGAAAGGAATAGAGAACTATTATACCATAGTATAAAGATCTAGGTTGCTATATGAATGTACATGCTGGATTCCTAAATGTCAAGAAAGATATATTAGAATGGAAATCTTTAGAAAAGGAAATAATGGGAAATGTGTGAAATTACTTCTATGTGAGGAATGACTAAGCCACAACCAAATAAACTTGAACTCTTCATTATGAACAAAATATGAGTAAACCAGGGCTTGACAGAGTTTTATAGGATCAATAGGGACATGGAATATATGGTCAAAGGGGCAAGGGATGTAGGGACTGATTTTCTGTTGTCAAGCCGTCTTCTTCCTGGGAAGCTGTACCTGTTAGAAATTAACAACTTTGGTGGAGACTGACAGTTAGTGGAAGAAGAATCACTGAACCTCTGAGGTTGGAAGGGATCCCTGGAGTTTTTCTAGTTCAACATCCTTGCTCAAGCAGGGTCAGATACAACAAGTCGCTCAGGATCACTGACGAAGACTCCACAACCTGTTTGGGCAATTTGTTCCAGTGTTTGATCACCCTCACAGTATTTTCTTTTTTTTTCTGCTGAAATGGAATTACCTGTATTTCAATATGTTTTCATTGTGTCTTGTCCTGACACTGGAAACCACTGGGGAGAGTCTGGATCGATCTTTTTTTACCTCCTCCCATCACATATTTACACACACTGATAAGACTCCCCCTCGAGCCTTCTCTTGTCCAGGCCCAAAAGTCCCAGCTTGCTCGGCCTGTCCTCACATTACGGATGCTTCAGTCACTTCATCATCTTTGTGGTCCTTTACTGGACCAACTCCAGCATGTCCATGTGTCTTTTGTACAGGGAAGTCCAGACCTGGACCCAGCACTCCAGATGTGTCTCACCAGTGGTGAACAGAGGTGAAGGATCACCTCCCTTGACTTGCTGGCCTCTGAGGCCACGAAAAGTTACTAAACAGATACAAATTATATCAGACTTAGGACAATTCCATAGATAAGGGAACAGCCCACCACAACAATGTAACTTGTCATACTGATGCATGATGATCACACCTGTACTAACAGGAAGTCAAAAGTTCACTTAAAGCTCAACCCAGGAATTTTTGTACAGGCTATATAACAAACTTGATTCACTTACCCAGATGTTGGTGTTAATTGGCATTTGACGTGCCACAGGATATTAGAGGTATGAGGAAGGCTAACAAACATGACTTGGAACTGACAGAAGAACTGTTCCTTTGTGAAGCAGAACCTGAAGGCCAGGAACAGTAGGCATCTCAGCATCAGACAACCATGTGTGGGCTACTGAGTCATCACAGGTGAGTTCATCCTAAATTTATGTGTTTTCTGTCAACAATCCTTGTTTTTCACAATACTTCTTTTACATTACAGAAGATTGTAAAAGAAAGTACATACTTAAACAGAAAAAAAAGCAACCCTTTTTGTTTTGACTTTGTTGGTGCAACAAACTCATAGCTGACAGGAAACTGTATAATTGACAGATTTTGAATTTCTTTGGAGGAATACTTGCTTCTGTCTTGATAAACATGTCCAAAGAGTAATTTTTGTTAATTGTCAAGGTCTTTCTTCTATTTTAGACTGAAACAGGAGTTTCAGTATGTATGTGTATGAGTCCTAATGCAGAAGAAATCATTCAATAGTTCAGTAGTTCTGTCACCAGTACAGACTTCAACAGTTACCAACTGCATTCAGGGCAGTAAGTAATTGAGTCCACTGTGAAGCTTATAGATTAGATTAAAATCTTGATTATTTTTGTGAGATTCACTTCTTTTTATCAAGGTAAGGACTGATGGATTTGGTGTGTCATTGCTAGTATTTTTCTTTTTTTTTCTTGTATTTCCAAGTAGGTAGTTTCATTCCAGACATGAAGTATACTAATGTTCTACATATTTTTGTCTCATATTTTACAAGTGTAAAATATAAATGTAGCCTAATTTGTTAGGATTTGCAGATACTCCTGTACTAACAGTAGCAAGACTAAAACAAATAAAAATATTAATATTTTAGGATCATACTTATTTCATTCAATACCTTTATGCACATAAACTTGTATTTTTAAGATCTACAGAATAGTTTTATGAAGTGCTATAGTGCCACAGTACTGTACAGAAACTCCTTAGGTTGCACACGAATGAATAATTTCATTCTACTTTGAAAAGCATAATCTGTAGATTCTTGAATTTAATGCCCTCTCCTGATATTGTCTATACGTGTAATTTCAGTCTACATTGAATTCCACAGCTAGCTACCTGTGTGTTCTTCAAGGGAGAAGTGCTTCTCCTCAAAACCTTCGTCAAAAATATAATAAAAGCAAATAAACAGATTATGTAGCTCTAAGCATGGTGTTTAATCTCTTTAATTGCTTTGAGCCAGTTCATATGATATTTGAGACAAACCAAAGATGATATTAATTACATTTGCTATACTTTCTGTAAAGTAGTGAGAAAACAAAAAAGAACAAGAAAGGAAAACAAACAAACAAACCCCTGCACATGCCCAATTTTAGAAATCTCAGATTTTTTGGAAGGGTCCATAAATCTTCTGACAGGGTTTTTTTTTTTAAAAAGATACAGCAACACAGGTTGTTGGTGTCTCTTTTTTCCTCTTCTTCTTACTCTTTTAAAATTGCTTTCTTGCTTGTGAGTTATTTTGGAGGCAGCATGATGAAATGGACAGTGAATTAGCTGCAAAATAAGTATTCTCATCTTGTCTATGTCATTGTCTGCTTTGAGCCAGTAACTGAAGATCCTGGGGCCAGACTCTGGTCTAGTTCACGCTATCCTAAGTTATGAACAATTCTGTTTAATGAACCCAACAAATATCTGACCCTCTGTTTCTTAGTAGTTCTTCCAATAAAATAATGTTGTAGTTTGGCTGCGGCCGGCAACAAAAGAGCCACGTGGCTGCCCCTCCCCCCGCCGGGGTGCAGAGGAGAATGGAAAGAAACAGGCAGAAACTGGTGGGTCGGGGTAAGGGCAGTTTAAGAGAACAGCAAACAAAGGGAATAGGAACATCAAAAATACAGATAAGGAGAATACACAAGACAAACCACACAACATAGAGAGCCGCTCTCCCTGACCGCCTCTGCCATGAGCTCCAGAGCTGCAAGTGAGTTCCCGCCGCCCAGCTCCCCCCCAACCAGAACCCAGCATGACAGCACATCTGTTTGGCCAGGTGGGGTTAGCCCGCCTGGCTGTGTCCATTCCTGGATTCCAGTGAAAATTAACCCTGTCCTGGCTGAACCCAGGACAAATAACAATGATAATATTTATTGACTAACCTCCAAGAGTGATGTAAGAAATAATCCATTAATATTTTTATTGTGCCTTGAAGTTAGTTATTATTCACAGAGGATTTTCAGAATAGGGGGCAATTTTATTACAGCAGAACTCCTGCAATATGAAAGCTCAGTATAATACATGAAGAAATATTGGCATGTAATCAAAAGGTATAAACACAACAGGAGGAAAGAGAAGAGATTGTTTAGGGTTAAGCTGCATAATCTTAAACAAAGGTAAGAGTAGACTGACTATATGAAACATTTCAAAAGATAGGCCACCCTTTCAGACTGTGAAATAGCCTACCTGGACAGGTAGCACACACTCTATATTTGAGATTTTAAATGCTAACTTGAGCAAAAAACTTCTAACACAGGCTGAAGAAAAAAAAACAGTAACAGCAGAAAGATGGAGAAGAAAATTAAAGGTCAGAAAACAGTACTTGGTTAGTGCCAATCTTGATATAACCCAAATGCAAAAACTCCATAATAAGAAAGTGCAAAAAAAAGGATACATGGAAAAGGACCTTCAACTGTTCAGCTGTTGTGTCAGTACATTGTCACTCTACTAATGCAAAATCCTGTCCTAACAAAACCTCAGAAGGTCTTGACCTCAGCTGTTCCACCATAATTCCATATTTTAGTATGAATTTGGCTGCACTGAAGCCAATGCAAAAAAAAAAAAAAAAAGTCCACTGTTTTTAGAACTTTTTGTGCCCTTCTTGTGATGTGTGAACAGCAAAACACACCTACACTTCTTTTCTGTGGATTTCAGTGGTCTGACATTTGATTTGAAAGTTAGCTGCCTGCCACAGTTTGAATATACTTATCATTACCGTTGAAATCATGTTAAAACAATCCTGATGAATTGATAGTATGACATTATTTATTACAAGGCTCCTATGACACAGTAAGGAGGAGTGGGAGTGTGAATTCTGCTTTTAGAGTGCATTTTCTATATGGGTAAATTCACCTTGTGTCGCAATCTCTGTATGAATAAAATGGCATTAATGAATTTTATCTACTTTTAAGGAGGTCATAAGATAAGAATTCCACATTAGCCTCCAGAAGTTACTTACAATTTTTTAGAAATATGACAAAATTCTTTCCTTTCATCTGAATAAAAGAAAAAGAAAAAAACCAACCAAATCTTTACACTATTTTAACCTTTAAAAAGCCTTTAAACAATTTGGGCTAGTTCTACCTATTACAAACCAGATCTAAGCTCACATGACAGGTTATAGGCAAATTATAGTGTTGGGTAATTTAGTAAGTAGACCGTCAGTTATTTCACATAAAGGAACTGGTGAATATGGTGATAATCTGGAGAATAGCCAGATCTCATGTTTCAAATTACTTATTAGACACAAAATGTTCCTTCCTTAACTCAGTCTTTTATAAATTAGGACCGTGTAATCCAGTGCTGGATTTTGAAATCTGTGACCAGAAACAGCATTATATTACCCATGTTATAAATTAAAATATGTACAAACCAATCATAGTTTTCTTTGTGTGTATCATCTAATTTACAACAGAGAAGTAATGATATGAATTTTCTAATCATATAGATATTAAAGAAGATTAATAAGAAACAATAATTGAATATTGGAATTAAAACCCTTTTAGAATAAAAATATATGAATATCACTATAGAACCATATACATTAGAAATAGAAATACATTGTAATATATAATATGACCTATTAATGTTTCATAAAATTATTTGAGCAAATGCTACAAATCTGATAAAATGCAAAGATTGTTTTATGCAGCTTCAGCATTCGTTGAACTGTTTAGCTGTTATGATGATCTACCTTCAAGGCAAATATAAGTGTATTTTAAAATGAGAGAAAACCAACAAAGATTATAGAATCATGGAATGCTTTGGGTTGGAAGGGACCTTCAGAGGTCATCTAGCCCAACCCCCCTTCAATGAGTAGGGTCATATTCAACTTGACCAGGTTGCTCAGAGCCCCATCCAACCTGGCCTGGAATGTTTCCAGGGATGGGGCCTCCACTACCTCTCAGGGCAATCTGTTCCAGGGTTTCACCACCCTCATGGTAAAAATATCTTCTTTATATCTACTCTAAATCTACCCTCCCTTGGTTTAAAGCCATTGCTCCTTGCCCTGTTCCAACAAGCCCTGCTGAATATATTTTCCCTGTCATTCCTATAGGCCCCCTTCAGGTACTGAAAGGCTGCTAAAAGGTCTCCCCACAGTCTTCTGTTCTGCAGGCTGAACAGCCCCAACTCTCTCAGCCTTTCCTCATAGAAGAGGTGCTCTAGCCTGTGGCTCTCCTCTAGGCCCACTCCAATAGCTCCATGTCCTTCTGCTGCGGGCTCCAGAACTGGATGCAGTACTCCAGGTGGGGTCTCATGACAGCAGAGCAGAGTGGCAGAATCACCTCCCCTGACCTGCTGGCCACGTTTCTCTTGATGCAGCCCAGGACACTGTTGGCCTTCTGGGCTGTGAGTGCACATTGGTGGCTCAAGTCCAGCTTTTCTTCCACCAGTACGCCCAAGTCCTTCTCTGCAGGGCTGCTTTCAATGCCTTCATCCTCCAGCCTGTATTGGTAGTGGGGATTGCCCCAACCCAGGTGCAAAACTTTGTACTTCACTTTGTTGAACTTCATGAGGTTCACACAGGCCCACTTCTCAAGCTTGTCCAGGTCCCTCTGGATGGCATCCCATCCGCCAGATGTGTTGAACACACTACTCAGTTTGATGTCATCTGCAAACTTACTGAAGGTGCACTGTCTCTCTCGCTAAGTCGTTGATGAAAAAGGTAAACAGCACCGGTCCCAGTACCAACCCCTGAGAAAAAACACTTGTCTCTGGCATCCATTTGGACATTGAGCCATTGACGACTACCCTCTGGCTGTGACCTTCCAACCAATTCCTTAGCCACCAAAGAGTTCACCCATCAAATCCGTATATTTAGACAGAAGGATGTTGTGGGAGACTGTGTCGAAGGTTTTGCAGAAGTCCAGATAGATCACATCCATAGCTCTTCACTTGTCCACTGATCCAGTCATGCCATCATAGAAAGCCACCAGGTTGGTCATGCGGGACTTGCCCTTGGTGAAGCCATGCTGGCTGTCTTGAATCATCTCCATCCTCCATGTGCCTTAGTATAGCTCCTAGGAGGACTCGTTCCATGATCTTCCCAGGCACAGAGGTGATGCTGACAGATCGGGAGTTCCCATGGTCCTCCTTTCTACCCTTTTTAAAAATGGGCAAGATGTTTCCCATCTTCCAGTCAACAGGGACTTTGCCTGACTACCATGACCTTTCAAATATCATGGAGAGTGGCTTGGCAACTACATCAGCTAATTCCCTGAGGACTCTGGGATGCATCTCATCAGGTCCCACAGATTTAAGTACATTCAGGTTCTCCAGGTGGTCCTGAACCTGGTCTTCCCTTACAGTGGGAAGGGCTTTGCCCCTCTGGTCCCCATTTTGCAGTTCATCAAGTGGGGAGGGGCAAGGAGAGAGGTTGCCAGTGAAAACTGAGGCAAAAAAAAGTTGTTGAGTACCTCAGCCTTCTCCTTGTCTGTTGATACGAGGTTGCCATTCTTGTTATTCAGGGCGGAATGCTTTCTTTAGCCTTCCTTTTCTGGTTAACATACCTGTAGAAGCCCTTCTTGTTATTCTTAGAATCCCTTGCCAAGTTCAGCTCCAGCTGCACCTTGACCCTGCTAACCTCATCCCTAAACAACTGGGCAGCATCCCTACACTTTTCCCAAGATACCTGTCCCTGCTTCCACTGCCCGTGCAGTTTCCTCTTGGCCTTTAGTTTGACCAGCAGGTCTTGGCTCAGCCATGCCGATCTCTTCCCTTCCTTGCCTGACTTCTTATACCTGGGGACTGAGAGTTTCTGCGCTCTATGGAAAACAACCTTAAAGGTCTGCCAGCTCTGTTGCGCCCCCCTGTCTCTGAGGAGCATTTACCAGGGGGTCCTATTGACTCACTCCTTGAAGAGCTGTAAATCGGCTTTCCTAAAATGTAGGGTCCTGACTATACTCCTCGCCTTTCCCATATCCCTCAGGACTATGGACTCCACCAGTGCATGATCACTGCAGACAAGGCCGCCTCCAGTCTTGACGTATATGATGAGCTCACTTGCATGGGTGAGCAACAGGTCCACTATTGCATCCCCTTAGGTAGGGGTGTCAATTGACTAGCTTAAAAAGTTATCTTCAATGCATTCTAGGAATCTCCCGGACTGCCTACAGCTCTCCGTGCTACGTTTCCAGTAGATGTCTGGGTGGTTGAAGTCCCGCAGCAGGACAAGAGACTGCAAGCACAAAGCCTCCTGTAGCTAGAGGAAGAAGGCTTTGTCAGTAGGCTCCCCTTGATCAGGTGGCCTGTAGTAGACACCCATGACCAGGTTCTCTTTGTTGCCTCTGTCTCTGATTGTTATCCATAGGCTTTTGACCTGCTTGTGGCTTTTCTTCATGGACAACTCTTCACACTGTATTGATTTCTCGATGTGGAGTGCAACACCACCACCCCTGTTCCCCAGCCTGTAGCCATTATATTGAAGAAGGTACCGATTATGCAAATTGTTGCCCATGATCAGAAGCTTAAGAACGTAATGTTAATAAAGAAAAAATAAAAACCAAAAAGAACAAGACAGATTTTTTATTTGAGGAATCTTGACTGTACTTGAGAAAAATACAACTCGTAATACTTTCAGACTTTTAAATATACAAATATAATTAATAGCTATGAGTTGCCAAATTTTTCACTGTTAAATAAAGTAAAAGTATGAATAGGGTTTGTCAGTATGTCTACCTTTTCTTTGATACTTTTGCGCCTACTAGAGTTCGTGCTGCAATTTCACTTAGCTTGTTTTTTTGATGGAGTATGAAGGAACTTTTTTCCCCTCTTTTTAAGGAATGGACTACACCAAATAGAATGAGATTGTTCCCACAACCTTGAAAATGAGCAAACTTTAAAATCTTCCAGTAGTGTTAGACTGTAAAAACTTTCGTTATTTTGGTGAGTTATGAAAGATTCAGGTAGTATCAACGAAGTCAAGAGAAAATACTTACCAGTGCAAGCGTCTTACGATCTAGTCCAGGAACATATGACTGGCAGACAACAGGAAGTGTAAATGCTACACTTCAAACCCTGAAGTGATTAATGTGAGCGAAAAACATTGTATGGCAAGGCGGATCAGTGCTTGCTTGAAAAAATATATTATGTTCAATTGCAAAACCAAAGGCATTCTCTTACTAGCAGGAGTTATGTTTTGGTCTAATGTACAATCTATACCGTGATCAAAACAGTCTTTATTAAAATAAGCAGAACCAGTATGTGAGGACAAGAGAAAAATTCTTAACTGATGACCAGTGATGTCTACTTACTGGCCACTATTCCATCTTTAGCTTATTATCATTGTTAGAACTGAGTTTCTAATACTGAAAATTCAAAAGCATAAAATGAGGTCTTGCATTTATGGAGTTTCTTGAAACAACTCTTTCTTTCTGTTCTTTGAATTATGAGCATTAAAAAAAGGCAACATTACACTCAGTTCTAATATGTAATGATAGTTTAGATGCTGAGGAATAATTTCCTATCTGGACTGTAAACCTGTGAGACAAGTTCTAGCTTAGAGAGGAATTTTCTCTAGATGAATAAACCTTTGAAAAGAGGGCTTCAGTGAACAATGTTGATATTACCTTTATTTGTAAAGCTCAGGAGAAAGAACAAGAAATTGAGATTTCTATTTCTACCTGCCAGACCTTTTTTTTAAACATTGGAGGTTGGTCAAAATCTTTTTTTTTTGACTGCTACTCAGAGAGTGGGGGGACAGCTATGAAGAGATGATGTATAGGGTTTGTTGGCAAGTTTTTGGTAGTGGAAGGGCTACAGAGGTGGCTTCTGTGACAAGCTGCTAGAAGCTTCCCCTGTGTCTGATAGAGCCAATGCCAGCCCACACCAAGACTGACCCACCACAGGCCAAGGCCGAGCCCATCAGTTGATGGTGGCAGTGCCTCTGCAATAACATATTTAAGAATGGCTAACCCACTCCTGCCTCCCCGACAACTTCGTCTGGAAAAAGGAGTGAGAATATCTGAGAGAAACAACTCTGCAGGCATTAAAGTTAGGGAAGAAGGAGGTGGAGGAGGTGCTCCAGGTGCCAGAGCAGAAGTTCCTCTACAGCCAGTTGAGATAACTGTGGTGAGGCAGGCTGTGCCCCTGCAGCCCATGAGGATCCACAGTGGAGCAGATACCCACCTGCAGCCCATAGAATACCCAACACTGGAGCAGGTGGATGCCTGAAGGAGGCTGTTACTCCGTGGAGACCCCACTCTGGAGCAGGTCCTGGCAGGACCTGTGGACCCGTGGAGAGAAAGGAGCCCACATTGGAGAAGATTTGCTGGCAGGATTTGTGTTCCCATGGGGGACCCAAGCTGGAGCAGTCGGTTCCTGAAGGACTGCACCCTGTGCAAAGGGCCCATGCTGGAGCAGTTTGTGAAGACCTGCAGGCCATGGGAAGGAGTCACGTTGCAGAAGTTTGTGGGGAACTGTCTTCCGTGGGAGGGACATCACGCAGGAGCAGGGGAAGAATGTGAGGAGTTCTCCCCCTGAGGAGGAAGGAACAGCGGTGACAACATGTGAAGAACTGAGCACAATCCCCATTCCTGTTCCGCCTCCCTGTGTGCCGCAGGGTGGGAGCTAGAGAGTTCCAGAGAGAAGTCAAGCCCAGGAAGAAGGGAGCGGTGTGGGGAAGGTGCTTTTAAGATTTGGTTTTATTTCTCATTATCCTGCTCTGATTTGACTGGTAATAAAGTAAACTATTTTCCCCAAGTCATGTCTGTTTTGTCCGTGACAGTAATAGGTGAATGATCTCTCCATGTCCTTAGCTCAACTCATGAGCCTTTCCTTAATTTTTTTTCCCCTGTCCAGTTGAGGAGGAGGACTGATAGAACAGCTTTGGTGGTCACCTGGTGTCCAGCCAGAGTCAACCCACCACAGGTGCTTAAACCTCCTACTGGGAGACATAATAATGATGATACAATGTTTTCCCTCAATGAGATATCTGCTTGTAAAGAACCAGGTGTGGGATTGAAAATCAATGCCTAGCTGAAGAAAAGATGGCTCAGGATTCAGTCAGAGCATGAAGTTTTCTGGAACCAGGAAGGAAGGACAGACTGATACAAAGCTGTAACTTTGAAAATGGGACTACGCCTTTAAACTGGAATGGGGACACATTCAAGCGAGGGAGAAAGCTTAAGACATTGAAATTTTGGCAAATTATTTTGTCCTTTTTGTTCCTCAGTAGAGGATGAGTTCAGGAATAGAGAACCACGGACATTTTCCATGGCCCTGTTCCAAGGCAAATTCCAAGAGCCAATCTAGAAATTTTGAGCAAGTTCCACTGAATTTTGAGGACCCACAAATTCAAAAAATTTCTAAATACTTTTGTTTTGCTTAGAATACACTTTTGTAGTTCCAGCTTTTCAGTTTTTCGTGGAATTGGCATGACAAGTGTTCTTGATCATCTTGACTCAATATGTGAGTTATGTAAGGTTACAAGGTCAAGCACAAACAGAAGAAAGCAAAACTCATCTGCATTCAATTCCCAGACATACCTAACTCATTCCAACTAAATTAGGGATTGTATGTGTGTGTACCAAACTCATTCCAGTTAAATTAGGGATTATACTTAGATGTCTAAGTGGAGCAACTGAATTTAGGAGAGCTGAATTCAAGTCCTGCACTTCTTTATTATAAGGATATACATCTTTCCCAAGAATACTATTCAGCTAGAGAAATAACAAGCAATTTTGACTTTATTTAAAAGAACAAACACTTCTGTATTAATTCTAAGGTAAGAATTGTGAGGCAGTTCTGTTGATAACAGTGATTTTTGTGGAGATGAGTAGGATGGCCAGGTTTGTCCTTCCAATTCCACTGTACCGAATCAGTCATTTGAGTCAGCCTGTTTGTACTGAGTCAATTTATTGTAATAAAGTGAGGCTTCTCACTGCTACAGCTTTACCTTTTTTTACCCCTCTAAAGTTTGAAAACACAGATTCTTTTAGTTTTCATGCTGTGATTTGACAGTTGATAGACTAGACTTATCTTTATGTGTAAAGCAGAGCATTATTGAATCATAAAATAGACAGTGAAACTGAAAAAAAGATTTTCACAGTTGAGATAAGCTTATAGTTTCTTCCTACATATCTAAGTGATTTTCACTTCCTAAGGCCATTACAATTTCTCTGAATTAGTCTTTGAAGATTGTCTGTTTCTCCATCTTACTGAAGTTTGGAGTAAGTTTTGTACATAACTGTATAGTAACTAATATACTTTCTGTAGTGATATAAAATCCTATTAAACAAATAAATGAAGTTTTAAAGTTTTACTTATACAGTCAGCTTTTGCAACTAGAAATACAGCACTGATGCACAAACAAATCCTACTATTCTAGTGCATCAATTTGGCTAATTAAAGGGCTTATAGAAACCTCTGAGAACCAGTATATTTTAGGCTTTTGTGGGGCTGCTTTAACACATGTGAGAGGCTGATCCCGTAAAATATGCTCCATCATCCAGGGGTTTCAACAGTATTTCACCAGTTTTAAGCTTTGTTTAGTGAATAAACAAAGTATTGATCAAAAGACAGATTTAATTTTTTGTGGAGCGATGTAGTATTGGATAGTAACAGGTTCCTGCAGTAAGATTCTGATGATGATATCGCTTTACCTTTAAACTGAATTTCCTTAACACAGGCTGCTTTAAAGTCAGTATAATTTTAAAACTTCTACATAACTGTAATAATAAACTGTTGGATATAAATATGTATCCAAACACAATCATGGTAGAGGTAAATTGTTTTACTGTCAATGACCCACGGACAAATACAAATGATCTCAATGAGCTGTAAATCAATATTGGCTTTATATTCATTAGATGATAGCATTTTACAGACAGTGTGTTGAGCACTAAACTGTGATACTTCCTGAATGACATCAATGGCTTATACTTAAAGATTGTAGAAATAGCTCCTGTTTAAAATTGAGCCTAGTGGTACTTCAGTACATCATAAACAACAAGTAAGTTTTGTGTATCTGAAAAACAGCAAAATTTATACAACCGTAAGAGTCAGTATGGCGGCTGTAATCCTATTGTAAAATAATCTAATAATCTGATGGAAAATACATTTAAATCTGGCAGTTAGCTATCATTCATTTGAAATTCATTAATTGAATAACATTAGTGAATGCATCAGAAATGTTCTGTATAATAGTAAATTTGAGTGGGAGACTATATTACCCCATTTCATTGTTGATTGCTCAATATTTCACTTATCTAGACATAACTATATTTTGTGCCTTTTTTTTTTATGTACAACAGATGGGTACAGTGACAGTAATATTCATCAAGAAGAAATAAATATATGTAGGTGATATAATGTCAGTAGGATTTGGTACAACAGAAACTTGTATATGAGTTTCAAGAATGGACACAGATACTTCTTTTTATTGAACACATCTCATTTAGTGTAAACCTCAGTATTTCATATGTTATTCAGAAATAATGAAAGATGGTCCTGGGTCTTTAATTGTCAAGGTAATGTAAGATAAGAGCGCAGAGCAGCACTCTGTTGAATGAGGATCAAAATCTGATTTTGTTGAAATTCAGTTATGTCCTTGGAAGTCATGAAAACTAGGGCTGGAGATGACTAACAGAGGCTATCTATTCCAGTCCTCATAATTCAGAGAAGTGACGACTATTTCTTGGAACATAAGACTGAAGGGAAAAATTGGACTGTCAGTGGATTTTGCCATTGGATCAAACATGATATAGACGATCATTATAAAGGTGTACTCCACACATTACAGACAATAAAATGCTGCCTGTGATCCTTTAGCAACATTATGAAGTATAGTACAAGACCAAATCGTAAAATTTCAGAAAGACATGAAAGAATCCTGAGCAGTCTTGGTCCTGAAGCAAACCGTGTCCAACAATACACAATTGATCAAAAGACTCTATTGTACCCTGTCTATCTTGTATGGAAGGCAAAAATTTACCCCAGATGAAAGATACATTTTAATCTGAGTATATTATTGGGAGAGAAACGAAAGACTTTAGAAATTGAAATGCTCTTGCAAATACTCTTACACCTGTCTATACATTCTTTCTTTAGCTGTGAACTGTTCTGTGAAGATGTCAGAGAAAGGTGAAAGATACAGAAAAAAACATGGAGGGAAGATATAGTCTTATCTGGCCTCCATACATGATTAATAAAAATCCCAAATCATGGCTTAATGCAGTTTAAGTACAGCTAACACCAGTAGATTCCTTTGAAAATACTGACATATTGGATATCTTTATTTCTAATCCAAATAATACTCCTTTTTTTACATAGTTTCTTTCCTAAGCTTGTTAAACTCTATTTTACATTAACTTAGATTGTTTGCTTGTGCTGCTCAGTCTGGAAGACCATTCCAGAACTTTTTTTTTTTTTTTTTTTTTTTTTTTTT
>Ga0065711_1007533_pt1 | contig 20781 bp, 15 predicted proteins | sample Hoacrofraction12_FD_59098 | JGI IMG/M metagenome (GOLD analysis project Ga0065711, IMG submission 59098) | Hoatzin crop microbial communities from Cojedes, Venezuela - Epithelial fraction 12 v2 (version 2) | ecosystem: Host-associated > Birds > Digestive system > Esophagus > Crop | place...
GGGAAAGGGAAAGGGAAAGGGAAAGGGAAAGGGAAAGGGAAAGGGAAAGGGAAAGGGAAAGGGAAAGGGGCTTTGACAGGCCCCAGAACAAAGGAGGGAGAATTTTAAAGCAATCCTCCTACCTCTGACTTCATTCCCCTGTGTGAAAATGTCAAAACGTAAAAATTGCCTAGAAAGCAAAAGCAAACTGAGCCGAACTGCAACCACCTATACTCGTGTGCATCACCCACGATGTCAAAGCAAACTCAGCAGTGGCATGAGGAGGCAGAATCTTGTTTTAAGACAAGGTGTCACAGTGATTTTGCTCTAGGGACTGGACTTGAAATATAGAACTAAAATAAACGGCCAGGAATGTCACCCAACCATAATTAGTGTCCTCTGTTAAATCTTCTACCGATTCTTGTTCTGAGTAGCTCAAAATTTGCTAACTCCAAAACCAGTTTCCTGGAATATGGCTTAAAAAGAGTACATAGTTAAACACACTGCTGGATACAACTGCTACATTTTGCTTGGTATACATTTTTATCAAACTTAACAGCACAGAAAAGTGGCTAATTTTCCTTCTTATTTGCACAAGATTTAAATTTCAGCTTAAAAAAGCTGATGAATTATTGGGCATTCACCTCTAAGAAAGATACAATAATAAATACATCTTGCACTTCATGTAACATTACCACCAAAATTCTGATAATCATTTCTACAACTAACAAAGGTAATTAGTGTTAATATTATTTTACACTTACATTCTTAGGGTTTTTTGAAAAGAGAAGATCCATTTTTTTGATAATCAAAAAACACACATATTTACAAATAAACTTGGCATTTCTTTCTGTTAATAAAGATCTCTCATTTTACTTTGTTGCTTTGCGTATATGAGTATACACACATTAAATTCCTTGCTATTATAATAGAAAAATGTTGGCATTATAAATGTTATTCTTGTTTTTAAATTGGATTTGTTGTTTCCAGCAACCTGTGTCAAGCTTGACTAGGGTGAAAATAGGGATTTCGGAAATGCACAAGCATCTGTTTTGAGAAAACTGTTAGCTAACTAAAGTTACCTTAAAGGTACTTATAGAAGTAACCAATGGATTAAACACAGGTCACATTATCTGTAGCTAGGGAGCGATTTCTAACCACCACGTCCTTCAAGATCCTTCAATTCCAGCTCCTTACTGACTCTTCAGCCATCAATGAATTCAACTGCTTAAACAAACTGAAATGGAAAAGTTTTCTCCCTGCACATGAGAAAGGCAACTGTCACCAAAAGCCCACTTACCTCTCCAGCAGACTCTAGTTCCAGGGCACTTAGCTAGTCACTCCTACCAGAATAAAGGAGTGACTTTCTTTAGAACTTCAGTAATAAATCCGACTGTAATTTAATTACTTTTTTTCCCAATGAATTACATTTATTCTTTATTACAAACAACTAAGGGGCAAATGAAAGGTGATTTGCGGTAACAAATGCATTCAAAAAAGAACACAAAATTATGACGACCTAACTTTATTCCACCCACTCTGCTTGAGCCTCTCATTACCTGTGTTCAGCTGGAACAGGAGGGGGCCAAACAGCAGGATCTCTAACAGGCTCATCTTGGCAGGATACAGGGATATCTGCCGGTCTGTCCATTTTAAAACTCTCTAAAGTGTTGACAATGCTCTTAACTTGTTCATATTCTTCAACCAATTCTTGTCGGACCTTGAGAAATACACACATTATTTAAAAACTGTTACAATTCAAACCTGTCTTTCTTAAAGACACAGAAAGTACCTCAAAACATACGGTACCCTCAAAAGCAGGGGCTCCCAAACCTTTCCATTCACAAACCCCGGACCTACCAGGCTGACAACAGATCTTTAACAACAGCATAAACAATTGAATCCCTGCTGAGTTCATCTTCCTGCTCGTCAATGTCATGACCAGATACGATTGCTAACACAGGCATCACTCTTCCATAACATGTGCTGATGCTTAGATTTCTGTGCACATTTTGACACGTATGCACACATACATACACTTATATACCAGTAAGGGTGCTGTTGGCAGATCTTTAACATAATTGTTACTATTCTGGCATAAAAGAACTTCTCTGATTACAGTCTCCAAAGTCCTAGTTTAAAACTGGCTATTAACATATAACATTACAAAATTAACTTTGTGAGGGGCACAGCACCACCATAAAGTCAAAGCACAAGCCAAGTCTTTGGTGGATTGCAAAGATTAGAACAGAAAATGGGAATGTTAACACCCTATAGCACAAGTTTTGATGATAAGTAAAATAAAAATTAAGGAAATTATATCTCAGAAAGAAATCAGGTTGCAGAATTATGCAGCTGAATTTTCTACTTGAAGTTTCTATTGTCACTAGTTACAGAATTAGCACTACTGCAAGAATCTCAAGCTTATTTACGTGGTATTTGCTCATTTCAATTTTCTTCCATGAAGCCTAGGAAAAATAAAATCTGTGCAGAAATTTGCTAAGTTTTAAGATATATGGCTTGTTACAAGCTCAAGTTCTGTATGCTAAGGTCACCGGTTCTTAGTACACACCAGCAGCCAAAAACTGCACTACACGTTCTTGCTCAGAAGCATAAGCTTTCAGTGCATTAGCTCACGATGCGCTACGATTCACCTGAGTGCACTTGTACTCATCTCACCAGTCTTCCACCTATCACTCAGCGATGCTTTCCATCCTGTGGGATCAACCTCCATGCTTACTTTGGTTTTTACTTGCTCGAGGGTCATGACACCCAGATGTCACCTCTTCACTGAAGTACTGGTGCGCAGTTAAAACTAATTCATGCACTGCTGTGCACACCTGGAAATCAGTAGTGGCACTCTGCAGCTAGGATTACCTTAGGCCAATGTGAATCTTGCCTGTTCCAGGCTCGCAGCTGGAGCTACCAAGACATCCTGAACCTTTCCACTCACTGGAAAGGCATGTGGGCTCTAAAACCTCTCGTGAAGAAACACTACAGTGAGTATATTTGCAGGCTGCCACCAGGCACATGAGTGAGTGAGGCTACAACTAGCACACACTGCAAGGCTGAATCAAAAGGAACTGAAGTCAGCTTACAAGAAAGTCAAAGAAAGACAATAGGCACCCAGCTGGGCTCATGTCATGCATCCACGTGAAAAAGAGCTGGCAAAATATTGCCCAGGAATGCTGCAACCAGGCTTCACTTGGTGGCAAACAGAGGAAGGCAACTGAGGACAGTATCAACAGATGCCAATGACGTTGCCTGAAATCCAGACTCTCTTTGCTGTGCGGATTCCAAGTAATTGAGAGGATCAGGAGAACAGAGGTCTGCAAATCCAGCCTGTCTCCTGAGGTTATAACAGCAGCAAATTGTGGAACTAGTACTAAACAGCATCACATCTTATGACTGTTCTTCCTAACAGTGCTTACTGGTGAAAAGATGTGGCCACTAGCCTGACATCTTCCCGTCTCCCTGCGTGCTTGGAAATGAACCACGCTGGGCACAGGCAGGGTGCTGCATCTTGTCAGCACACTTCTAGAAGCACGCCTCTTCCATCTGGATTTTCACCTGCTCATCCCATTTCTTTGTCACGCTCTCCTTTCCCCTCTCAGAATGGCATCTTTCCTCACCCGCCCACTCCTCATATTCGAAACAGCAGCCCCCCACTTTTGGTGGGGCAACTTCAAGACAAAAAGCACTATCTGACATAACTGTTTGGTGGTTAAGGTGTATAAATGAATGAATGATTGAATCGACAGCACTCAGTAACAAACACACATCACCTCTTTGTGGAAGCTACAGTTCTCCTAAAATACTACCAGGTACATCCCACAGCAACGTATTGTTCTGCTCTGTAGCATTTTCCAGGCATTTTCCCACTGCAAGGACAAATTAGGAGATTTCAGCAGCACAAAGAAATTCTTCTCTGGTTTAAAATCCTGTTTAAGAAGAAGACTATATGTGACTGTTGTCAGCAAGATACCAGTAAGGACAGAGGCAAAGTGAAGGGTAAATTCCCAAGGGCCTACACAGTTCTTGCAACACTGCATTTACTTCACCAGGAGCTCTACGTGCATCTGTACAAAAGGAGCCTTAGTTATGGGAAGAGCTTGATCATTTCACAGGGCAAAGCAGCCTTCTTGCTCACTCCATATGGGGTAGCTCCATCTTTCCAAAGACAGAGGACATCCAGCTCAGGCAGCATTGCTCCCGTCCTGCTTTGCTCTCTTTGCTGTCTCATCACACAATCAGCAGACACATCCTCCCTGTGCAAGAACTTCCAGCTGAGTTACAAATGTGATTGATCACCAGCTTGGTTCCTTCAAAATGTCTAACACACATCCCTCCTGTCCAAAAATAAACCCAGCCAAACAGCTGCTGTAAGGTACAAAGGAATGATACAGCATAAATCCTCCAGGGCACTGCTCCATGAGAGACAGCTGCTTCCTACGGCAGTGCTCCAGGAACACAGACAGGATTCCTCCTCTCAGCCTTCCAACACATGTGGAAAAATTGGTGGAAAACAACTTGCTAGCACTGAGGGAGTGCTGTCAGTCAGCTCTCTGGACCAGCAAGGAGGATGGTATCTGAAAATTGAGAGAAAGTGAGCCTTTGATGCCTTGGAAGCTGAAAACAGACCAACAGCTGCTGGCCATCTCTTCGCCAGACCTGAGCAAACCAAACTCTGAAATACACACCCTTACTGCTTAGTCAGTTCCTGGCAAGCAAACCAACAAAGATCCCTCAATGTACTCCAACAACAGGACTGCAAAGGAAAACCAGCTGATAAATTCCTACAGGCCTTAAAGAAACCAAGTCAGATGAAACAGGTGCAGAGTTTCTTGCAGCTGAGAAACAACCCAGACGTGAAACAAGAAGTACTGTGCTGTAATTACAGAGGTGACTGGGCAGCATCTCTGAGAAATCAGTGCTACTCTGAGGCCACCTCGGAAGGCTGCAAACAGGAAAATCACTGGCCTGGGCTCAGCCAGCCTCTTTGCACCCCATACCACCCTTCCCTTGGATGCCAGAGACCCCAAGGGATTCCAGCTCAGGCTGTATAGAACTTCAAGAAAGCTTTCAGGTTATTCATGTTTAAGCAGTTCAGGAGATAGCGTGGGCTGAGTTGGCAGCTCACCACTGCCAGATAGGAGAATCTCGCTTCTCCTCACGTTTACTCCCCAACCACACTCTGCCGCGTCTCTTCTGAATTCAATTCTGGTATCTCAGTACAGTAACCCAGCTTGGTAAAATGGCAGAAAAATAGCTAAGGAGGGTAAAAAGAAAATAAAGGACACTTTTGCTGGGTTAGCAAGCTGCGCTGGCTCGCTGCCCTGTGATCAGATGGATCCCAGTACAAAGAATGGCAGGGTGCTGCGGAGGGAGAGAAGCTGGTGCAGCTGGAGGGAAGACTAGGTGGGGAAGACCTTGGCCTCTCTGGGCATGGCAGGATGTTAACCAGGTTCAGCTACCGTGTGAAACGGCTTGCTCCTCAGAGCCACGCTCCGGCACACCACCCGCCCCTACCAGCCACACCACCTCCTCCACAGAGACAGCATCGTGGGCTTTGGATGATGTTGGAAAGCCCAATAAAAAACCTCTCAATTGAAGGGATGGCCCCACAGCTTTGTTTTGACTTTCCAGTCCTAAAGATCTACAGTAACCAAGCAGAAAACACATCCTGACATATGGGTGTAAAACATGGTGACCAAGAGTTGAGTTTACTCTTTCTTAATGATAATTCCAAAAACCATTTCAGGAAGCTCCTCTGTATTTCACAACCTGGCAACTGTTGTACCTTTGGTATCATGAGGTTTTATTTGCTATGCTAGGGCTTGTACTTCTACACAATTTTGCACAACAATAAATAAGCACGGGTATTTGTACCTTGATAAACACAAATAATGTGTGGTTTGGGGTTTTTTTAGTTATATCTTTTTTTTGGTTTGGTCTGGATAAATGCCAGGTGCCCACCAAAGCCGCTCTATCACTCCCTCTCCTCAGCTGGACAGGGGAGAAGAAAGTATGATGAAAGGCTCGAGGGCCAAGACAAAGACAGGAGAGATCATTCACTAATTACTGTCATGGACGAAACAGACTGAACTTGGGGAGAAAAGGAAGTTTAATTCATCACCAATCAAATCAGAGTAGGATAATCAGAAATAAAACCAGATCTTAAAACACCTTTCCCCACCCCTCCCTTTTTCCTGGGCTCAGCTTCACTCCCGTTTCTCTCCCTCCTCCCCCCGAGCGGCGCAGGGGGACGGGGAATGGGGGTTACGGTCAGTTCATCGCACGTTGTCTCTGCCGCTCCTTCCTCCTCAGGGGGAGGACTCCTCACACGCTGCCCCTGCTCCAGTGTGAGGTCCCTCTCACAGGAGACAGTTCTCCATGAACTTCTCCAACACGAGTCCTTCCCACGGGCTGCAGCTCTTCACGAACTGTCCCAGCGTGGGTCCTTCACACGGGCTGCAGTCCTTCAGGAACAGGCTACTCCAGTGTGGGTCCCCACGGGGTCACAAGTCCTGCCAGCAAACCTGCTCCGGTGTGGGCTCCTCTTTCCACGTGTCCCCAGGTCCTGACAGGCACCTGCTCCAGCGCGGGCTCTGCACAGGGTCACAGCTTCCTTCAGACATCCGCCTGCTCTGGCATGGGGTCCCTTCCACGGGCTGCAGGTCCACCGTGGACCTCCATGGGCTGCAGGGAAACAACCTGCCTCACCATGGTCTTCATCACAAGCTGCAAGGGAAGATTCTCTGTTCTGGCATCTGGAGCACCTCCTCCCCCTCCTTCTTCACTGACCTCGGTGTCTGCAGAGTTGTTTCTTTCACATCGTCTCACTCCTCTCTCCTCAACTGCCATTTCCCCACAGAGCTTTTTTTTCTTCCCTTTCTTAAATACGTTATCACAGAGGTGCTACCACCATTGCTGATTGGCTTGGCCTTGGCCAGCAGCAGGTCTGTCTTAGAGCTGGCTGGCACTGGCTTTATCAGACATGGGGGAAGCTTCTCGCAGCTTCTCACAGAAGCCACCCCTGCAGTCCCCCTGCTACCAAAACCTTGCCACGCAAACCCATAACAATCATGCCGGAACAAAACCAATCAAGTTAATGTAAAAGTGTTTTCCAAACCTGAAATTACTGCCTGCAATTAGTTATTCAACAAGCACCTTTTTAAAAAAGCGAAAATAAGAAACCCCCAAATCATACCCAAAACAGACGCCCTGTAACCCAGTCTGATCCCATGGAGTCTAAGTCTAGCTCCTGTAACCACAGTTCTTCATGAGTGACCTGCAGAATATTCCTTGATTACTCATGAAGTAACCTACAAAGTGTTAATAAAACAGGCATGAAGTAAAAACAACATAAGCACAGATTGACTGAAATGGGATTAAAATTTTAAAAAAGTAAAAATCATCCTTTACTCTTTAAGCAAGAATACAGTGCACCTAATCACCTGCTCCAGTGACTGTGGTCAGTAAGGGTGCCTTGCTGGCTGCTCCAAGCGCTCTGAGAATCATTGAACTCCTGCTTCAGCTCTGGCTGAGGCTCCTGCGCTCTCAGATATTGTGCAACACAGAGCACACGGTTATAACACGCAGCAGGTTTTGCTCGACAGCCGCTGGCCTTGTCGTAAGCCGGTACTATCTCCTGGGGGCACGCTCTGCTGTCATTCTGCAGCTGCTGAACTGTCACTGAAGCAGCTCTTTCCTACAAGCCAGCTGTCTAGTAAAAAGACTGCAACAGCCAAGAAATTCTCTCAGAATAAACAGGGGGAATGTCAACACAAGTAAAGTTCACAGTAGCGGTCATGAGAGTAAACCTACCTTGTATTGCTGTTAAGTAGAAAAAGACCCGAGTTCCTTCTGATTTTGAATCTTACCAGTCCCAGCCTGCATTTACATGGATGAATGCGCCTACATGTCAGCCAAACCTCAAAGCACAACAAAGAAGTAGCTTTTCCTTTTTCAAATGAGCTCAGAGGCCTAGGAGTGAGGATAAGAATGAAGCTACACTCAGCTGCTCAAGGGCAAGCTGGGAACTCCCTGGAGGCAAAACAAATAAGGGTCTCAAGAGCGGGTCACCCTTGACATCCCGAAGCCAACCTAGTCACCAGATGATCAACAACAATGATTTTTCCACAAAGTCAGAGGAATTCTTACGCTGTCACACTGCTGCTTTGGTGGACCCTCCAGGATGCATCTTTTGCCCTTCGGAATTTCTGCAGACTGTGCCAGACTGGCAATCCTTCTCCCCTAGTCAGCACTGATTTTGAAGTCCCAGAAGCAGGATTACATCAAGTGGAACTGAGCCAGTCAGTTGTTCCCAGGGGAGCCAAAAATACATGTTCAGATTCCTCCTCTTCCTAACCATCAGCACCAAGCACAAGGAACCCTTGAAATCAGGGTGCTCAGCTGCAAAGCTGAAGCTGTCTGATTGTGCAACATGAAATACAAGCCACCAAATACTTGCACAGAATATCATTCTGTCCAGACCAACCTGTAAAAATTTGAAAACAATGACACCTAAGCAAAGAGAGGTAGATCACGAGTGTTTGGGAGTCTGACCCAAATTCCCAACTACTTCTGGTTCACCTCTGCTCTACATTGCTCAATGAACTGCTGGAAAAATCCCATGTAGTACACACGGCAACAAAACAGATCCACCTAGCATGAGGTACCTATTCAGGATGGAGAACCCACTGTTGAGAAGTGACCAAATAGGGAGAACAATGGTGCATGTAACAGGCTGGTCAGCTGCAGAGCCACGGCTGTAACTATTTTTTGAGATGTTACTCATATGAACATTCCTATTTTACGAGGAAACATGCATGCAAACACCTGAAACTGAGTTCACTGCCTCAGAAGTACCAGTAGGACAAACACCCTGCCCGTGCACTGCGCTCAAATGTACAGAAAGGAAGGGCATGCTTCATACTGCCAGATCCCCTCAGTGTCAGTGTTCCAGGAATCCTTCAGGAGGTTCAAGACTGTACATCTCAGAGAAGAACTGGTTTAAGTAACAATCTTCTCCTTCGAGCACTTATGGACTTGGGCATTCACACTGTGGACCGCTCCCAACAGTAAGAGCTCTACCTACGCAGTGTCTGCTAGAGAACTCCTCCTCCAAAAGGTACGAGTGGTATTATCCTCGGATTCCTCAGAGGATGGAGAAACTGAAGAACCTAAAGAACATGCTAGTTCCATATGCCAGAGAAGACAGAATATCAGGTAAAAATCAATTGTATTCATCCCTTAACCATGACCTAAGGGTTGCTTTGCTTCTTGTGCCACTTGCAAGAAGCATATAGGTGCGGGAATCTTTTGCTTCTGCACATTACAGGTACCAAGTGGGTTAGACCTGAATTTTGCTAAACTTACTTGATGTTTATGGCATAAGTCTTACATGAGAACGATCTAAAAAGAATATCTAAATATTATTTTAATATTGTGAATGAGTGTTTCTTGTGATCCAACTATTGGTTTAATTATTTTCAGAACAGGCTGTCTGTCAGACAGCTACTGAATGTGACTGACAGTCTGGACATAGCTGCTGTTAGAGTTGGAAAGCAGTGCTAACATCCAGATCATCAAACTCCCTCTTAGTCTGTCTCAAGGAGTGAGAACGCACAATTATTTATCAAGAGTGGGTAAGAAAGCAGGTCTACCTCTGTAGGTCTCACCAAACCATTCAGGTGCAGGTATGGAAAAGCCAGTGGTTCCAGGGCTGCATCATTTGCTCTCAGGGCTATTATCATTTTGCTCCTAGTGTTACAGGTAGTCCCATAAATTAATGAGAAGGAAAACAGCCCGGGGATGAAGCACTTCTTTTTTTTTAATCACACTTCTTACTTTTTGTTCCTTGTCCCTGAGCCGAGACTGGCCCCAGTAATGGCAAAGCAATATTCTGACAAAGCTCATCTGCCACCGCTGTGTTGGGAAGTCTCAGAATTAACACGAGCGCACAGCGTGACAGACCCTACCCCACCTGCTGCTGATCTGTCTGAGGACAGTTCTCTAAAGCATTTATGGGACACTCTCAGGGGCCATTCTGTTTTTACCTAAAAGGGATAATTTCCGAGAAGGTGCCAACTTCAGATCCTCTGCTAAGGAGCCAGCTGCCTTCCCTAGGGAATAATCCTGGAAACTGTGTCAATGGTCCTTTTTTACTTGAGGCTTGTCTCCAATGCACAGCAGGCATTCCATGGTGCACAGGCTTCTCTGAAGCAGTTCAAACAACACATAACATCATGAGGCTTCAAGCAACCTTCACAAGATATGAGCTGTTAAAAGTTTAATGGAAGAATCAATGTCGTCGGGGGAAACACTGAATACTAGAGGTGAAGGCAATGCAGTGATACAGCTGCAGAACAAGAAAAGCCTCACGCTCTACCTTCACGTCAGCTACAAGTTTGGAAGGAACTAAGGACACGCACGGGGCACGAACACCTTGTATCAGCATGCCCTGGGGTGGGGAAGAGCTTGAATACAAATACCTGAATGTCAATATCTCCTACACAACATTCAGCTTATTACATCACCAGGAAAGCTAAGCACTATCACTGCTGCTTGTACAGGCACGTGCTTTGCAGACAAGCTCTTAATAAGCAGACAGACCTCTACAGTTCTATGATAAACACCTATGAACAGTAGTCATTACAAAATGATTGCTAACAGTGTTGTAGCTATCCGTACGTAAAATACTCTAAGTTAGTGTCAGCTGTTTCAAGCACAAAACCATAACCAAAGCACCCGCTGCAATAAAAATGAAAAATCTGCTTCTGTTTTTAAGTCACATCATTTAAAAATACGATATTCAGAAAAACTCTTACTGGAATCATCTCCTCAACTACTTACTGCAAAATTATGTTTGACAGGAGCTATGTTCTTCTTTCAAAACCTAATATTTATGCAACATGAATTCTTTACTCTGGAATACACCTTTATATGTTTATCCTCCAATGGTTTTTTTTTTTGATGGAACACATTTTGTACAATGAACAATGGGATCACAAAATGTAAGGAAGACTTAAATACTGAAAGTGCTAAATGAGGGTTCTTACATTTCACCTGTGGATTACTTCCTTGGCTTCAACAGTACTCTGCTTCGCAGAGACACACGTGTGCAAGACTCAGGCTGAGAGTATTATTTTCAGTTTTAGAAAACTGATCCAAATTTGCACGCTGTAGCATTATAATTAACTGCTACTCAGACAACCATTATAGTGATGCTAGCCCATCCACTCACATCTTAGTTTACTGGACATTAGATGGTGAAAAGATAAAACAGCAAAAGGGAGTCCTCAGCAGAACAGTTATTCCAAAGTATGCAACCACACACAAACAGACCAGCAATTAGCCAGACATCCTACGTTAAAACAACAAAAAATTTGATTCAATTAGAAACAAATAATTCCTTCCGAACATGAAACAAAAAAATATTTTCCCATAAATATCAACACAATATTGTAAAAGAAATGTTGTAAACGTCACTGAAATATACTTCCTGTATATCTTAAAAGGTTTGGGAAGTACAGTGTGTTCTTCAAATATCAAGTAATAGAACAAAGGCAACCTTATTTCACCCTACCTGTTGCCATTTGCCCTTAATTGCTGGATCTCTGATCGACTGGCAATGTCTCTGGATTTGCTGGATGACACCCTGGTAATACACCATAGAAGAGTCATAATTCCCAAGAAGGGCATATTCTCTTCCTTTTTTGGCATTATCGCAAATCTCTGCTAAATTCATCTTCACTCAGAAATCTAAAAGAGAACATAATTGTCAGAAAAATTAATTTTACATGCTGTAGAATAATTCAGACCACGACACTGTAGTTTTGTTTTTTCTCTCACAGCTGAACCGTGTCTTTCCACCCCCTGTTCCCATCCAGTCCCCCTCTTTTTCAACCATTTAGCTTTGAAGTATCTCTTTACTAGCCTAAAGTTTGAGATCTTCAATCACAACTCTTTTATAGTGATAAAAAACACAAATTCTTTGCTGCCTTTGGCCCCAATCCTGTTAAATTAATGCAAGTCAATTAAATGCCCTGCCCACACTGAATGTAGCAAGCCAAAGTTTAATCTGTAGATCACCACAATGTATTAGCAGCCACCAACCCATGAATCACAAACCACACGAGGCATTAAATTGCTTTTTATACTGTTGTATTACATACGTGCCTAAATGTGCCATCCAGCATCAGCGAAGTCTGCACTTAGCACTTGCAAGAGCCCACACCCTAATGAGATTACGGTATGGTTGAATGACAGCTCTACTACAGACAAAGTTGAGAGCCTCATTCTGTTGAAATATTCTTTCAAAGTACTCCAACATCCACGTGCTGACTTGGATTTTTTCATTCAATTTAACATGTCACTTTGGGATTCATGGCAGAGTTAGCAATCCAAATTGAAGATTTCTTAAAACAGTGACTCCCAAAGTACAACCTTCCCCTAGTCCTCAAAACAATTTAAGATTTACAGATTTTACTAACTTTTCTATACAAGTAGTAAATTGCACCATGACTTCAAGGCAAACTCATAGTCCAACTTTTCCCAGTAACCATTCAAGAAAGTAATATTAAATCGCACATTCAAAAGTAGGCTATGTTGTACAGCTAGTTTTGTATTTAAGGTTCAAGATCGAAGCCGTGCCTGCCTCTTTATCTAAATCCCACATGACCCAAAGTCTAGGTCCTTACCACACAAAAAGAGCATCAGTCCCTTTCCCTTGTCCTCTGACTCAGGATGGGTGGCGTCCCTGGCATTCACCGAGATATAAACCTCTGGAAATCAAAAATAAAAAATTACGATTCACAGCCACGCAATGCAGAGAGTTGCATTGACCGAGGGGGAGGAGGCTGGCTCCGGAGGGTCATCCACTAGCTGCATTGAGGGTTTGGCAAGACCAAGGTGGTGGAGGAGAAACTGGGAAGGAGGGATACAGCCAGACAGGGAGCGAGCAGGGAGGGGGGCCAGGCGCAGCACACAGTTCAGGCTGCACAGCTGAAGACACCCCGCGACACGAGGATGCGTGCAGTAGGAGCAGGTGGTAGCAGAGAGAAGCCAGAACAGGGAGAAACAACCTTTTACATCCTAGTGGGTTATAAAAATGTTCGTAGTTTTTATAGAACAGACGAGACAAGATCAAGATGGCATTAAGGAGGATGTATCTTCTGCCTTTGTATTCCCTCGTGCTTAGCAAAATTCAAACCTCTGACAATAAGTTAAACACATATCCACATGACCTTCAGTCTGCCCTCCCTGAACGCTGCCAGTAGCAAACACACGCTCTGCCTCTCAGCACTGCCAGACTGATGGTCCTTACTGCTGCCTGCAGCTGCACACCAGGTCTGCTCCATCACCTCTTCACCCCTGCTCCCTGCAACTAAGCCATGGGAGCCTGCTACCCTCACTTAAGCCCACAAGCCACACTGCTTCCACGTGGTTGAAGACTTTGATGGCAAGAACACGCTGCTAGCCCGCAGCTGGCACTCCACCGAGCACAGCAAGACGCATTGAGGCTTACTTGTCCTTATGTTGTGCCCCACGTTTCAGCCTGCAGATCATTCCCACGGGCTGTTGTAAACTTCCGGGCAGGAGCAGAACTAAGGTGGAAAGTGCGATGACCCTAATTTTGTTTTCTCTCGGTGCTGAGGAAAGGCAGGATACATTGCTGGAGAGCCCTAGCTCTGGGGCAATTAAGATCTTTAATTTTAAAATACAGCAGATGATAACTGATAGGAAAAAGTGATGTCACTTGCATTGCACTGGAAATGGATAAAAAGATAGGAACTGAATATAGGTTACAACCCATTCAGATCTGATGAGGTAACTTCTAAATGAACGAAAACACCACTTGGGGCAGAATCCATTGCCCCATCTTCAGACACATCCAGGTGAGGATCTGCTACACAACCAGCTTGTCCCCGTTAAGGAAAATGGTCCTCGCATCTCTGGTGGTTTTCCCCACATGTAGCAAAAAAGAGAGAGTAAATAAAACATTTCTAAGGAACTGCTGCATTCAATTCCTACAAATACATTAAACACAACTCATACTTACTTTAGCAATCCCTTGCATCTGTTTGTTACAGCTAATTCCCAACCTGCAGGCGTGTGTTTAACTCCCTTCTGCCTTAAGCAGGCTGACACCCACATCCAGCTCCCCTTAATCCCAGAAGAGTGCCCCACTCACCGGAGGAGACAACCTCCTCATCTCTGGTGGAAGCTGGGCCAACCCATGGGTGGGAGGCAAGGCACAGCAGCCACGCAAACACGTGTTCACTTCAGAAGAGTAGTTAGCACAGGGAGCTGGGAAGCAGGAGGCAGAGATATTCACATGGTCTTCAAACTGCAGAGGGAAACCAAATGAGAGCCTCCCATTTCCTCCAGCAGCCAAGAGTTTTGGGGGCTTTGGGCCTGATGCTGGTGACACTGGAGCATAAGCAAGAGCTTGATGTCCAGCGCGTCACGCTGGAGAGCTTCTGAACATCGACAGGCACTGAAACTTGGAGCATACAGGGAGGCTGGTGGACGTACACCCATGTAGCTACTGAGCGGTTGATGCCTCCAGTGCCAGGCTGACAAAAGCCTCTGGATCTTTCTCCTGGATTCAGGCACTTCAATTTTTACTTACCACCTACCCTGGACACCAAAGCAGGTAATAACAGCTTGAGAAGGTGAATATAACATCACCCATTTATCTGAGACATGTTTGAAACAGCAAATGTAGACCACAGTCCTACATCAGTGCTCCCCCTAACCCCCAGGCAGTTCTTTGAGGTCCTATTGCAAAAAGACTGGCTATTTTAAACTACCGGCTAAAAATGGTTTAAACAAACTACAAACCTTTTACGCACACCAGTGATGGTAACGTTAGCTCAGAATAGCCAAAGCAAGTCAAAACAAGTATGTTCAAAATCAAGGAAAAATTATTTTTAGGAAGGAATTCCTTCCTGGATTGTTTTCTGGACAGCCCCACTCTTCAGCGCCAGGGATGGGGAGGGAGAGGGACCTAGAACTAGGTGGGGGCTTCTTCATGTTATGTACCTATTTTTTATTATCTGTTCGACGTTATATTACAGAGTCCATACAACATTGCAAACATCCAAGAAACCAGAAATACAGAAGTCATAAATAGTGCTTTTGATTGTTTTTTGTTATTTGGGGTTTTGTTTAAATATTTGTTCTTCCTACTGTATCACAGCCACATCTTTTAAGTAAATGCTCAGCCAGGGACAACTGTTGTCAGGTACGTCTTGAATAACTTACGTGTTACTTGTGACACCAGCTTTTCATTCTATCATTGCGTGGTTCTTTCCTGCACTAGACCGTAACAGCTCCACGGCACGTCAAGACATCCTTGGAGATTCCTTAGTTCACGGATCATTGACAAGAAGAGACACTACAGAGATTCATGTCAGCATAGCTGCCACAGATGGGGTCTTAAGCCCACTTGTTAAAAACCCTGCAGCAGCTAGGCTAAAAGGTCACAGGGGATATTAATCTCTATTCTTTGGAGCATAAGCTGAGATGATCCCTATCTGGGGTCAGAAAAGAATTTTTCTCCCAGAACTAAAGCAATGCACAACCGAGCGAGATCCAAAAGACAGTCTCTATTTTAACATTAAAGCATTATACACACATAAACATACCCACAGGCAGATACAGGGACTGTGTGAACGGCGGGCGAAGGGGGACAGCCCGTTTAGCACACTCTTCGAAACTTGGAACATCACTTGCAACACCAGTGGGAACACAGGACCACTGCTCCCCTCCAGCCCATCTCCCACTTCACCCCACCACAGTGCTACCAGATGCAAAAAATGCTCTCTCCGATAGATGGGGTTTGTAGCAGAGGGTTTCCTATTGCTTGTTATTAAACATCCAACTCTGCATGTGCCAAAACGAAAGGCATCTCTGCTACCTTCACACGTCTCTTTTACGCCTGTGTGTTTTGGCACAATCAGTTACACAACCGCGTCCCATTTTCTCCACAGGCACTCGACTCTTGCACAGGATGGATGACACTCATTAAATGAGCAGTTATTCATTTTTGCTTTACTCTCATTGTTTCAATAGTCACATCAAGCTTTATTTACTGCCTACTAATCAGACTTTTCTCTAAATCAGTTGTTAAGTCCTCACTGATAGGGCTAAAACACACCTGTTTTTTTTCTAGACGTGTGTCTTTCTCTGACCAAAATTCTACCCAGGCAGACCAAAAATTTTCCACAGCTCCCTGAGACTGCTGGACATATGGTTTCACGTCATAGCAGCTGTGCAGTAATGCTGACTGGACGGCTGAACATCTGGAAAGGCCTGGACATACACAGATGAAGATTGGTTACTAATTCTGTTTTTCATTTTCTGTAAATCAGCCATGCAGCATGATGTCGGGCATCCCGAAATGCAATGTAAGAGACCTTACTAGCGTCACAAGACGGAGAGTCACACTGCCAGGCACCATCTTCCGAAATCCCGTGCTGAGGTACAACCATACATTTTCCACTTCTACAAAATAGAGCCAGGATGGCCCCCTGCCACTGCACAACCCCAGAACAGGTCGATTGCCACAGGGAGCAAAGCAAGGAAGCGAATTCCAGTGTTAAGAGGTTTTGATTTTTGAATTTATCCGCTTTTCGTGTGTACCCATTTCTATAACCACAGTTTAAGCAATGAACCAACGTTGTTCCTTTCTCAGATTCTTCTTACTGCTTGGAAGCTTTTCCTTACAATGACTCTGAGACTGCCCTTCTCGGTTTAAGGCCATAGTTTGTGTAAGCCAGCTTTGACCAGTTTCAAACAGCTTCCTCTCCCTTGATTATGTTTTCACTTCAAATACTACAATAATCCTATTTTCCCTTTTCTCCTCAAAGTTAAAACTTGTCAGAATGCCTTACCTGGAAAAGCATAACTGCAACACTACGTGGAACATTATCAGAGGAAGAAAAAAGCAATTTTCCCTGCATGACATGCAATTCCTACTAAAAGCCTACAGAAGTCTATTTCTGACTGAAGTACACACTGTATGCATTTTTCATGTACTTGATGTATTTTATTTGCTTTTTAAGCATACATTATTAAAAAATGCAATTACTCAAAAAAATTTTAGTAAGTCTTGCCAGCTTTATTAGAAAGATTATCCCTTTTATTTTGGACTTGGGTGCAGAACAATTTGTCTTAATTTCTAATAATTAACTGTCCCTGTTCAGAAGCAATCGCTGATGCTGCAGACAATTATCAGGCATTAGGCCTGCATGACAAAAACAACATTTTAACTGATCATTGTCAGATAAAATACAAACAAACAAACGACTCGCCAAGTTCCACAGCCAAATCTATCCTTCCCTGTTAACTTGGCTTTGTTTAAACTTGCAGCTGTGGTCCCACGGACTGGCGTGGAAGCAAATGATCATTACTTCACAGTATCACAACTCCTGTTAAAAATACATATATAAATAAAAACGTGGCTCTGCTGTTCCAGCAGATTTGGATCTAAAATACATTTAAATAGCTTCTTGAATCAGAGATAAGAAGTGTGCCACGCCAGTGCTCTTTTCTTTTTTTCCTTTCGCTGTGTGCATCAGCAGCGACACGAATGGCTACAACCACAGCAGTGGGGGCTGCAGCAGGCAATGGCACTGGCGTGTTCACTCCCCATTCAGCACGTCACTTCAAAGCAGCACAAACACCGGATAAAACATACACACACACACACCGCGGTCCAGGAAACCAGCACCGAGGGATCTTTCACGTCAGTTAACTGCTTTCAGTTAACTGGTTTTTGGCTTCTCTGCACTGAAACTCCGTTTTGAAATAGCAGACATGGAGTTAACAGGGAAATGTGCATGGAAGTGGGAAGGAGAAGAAGCATGCACACAGGCCTCAAACTATTTTTGGGTGGAATCTTCTGAGAGCTCACTTGAAATAGAGAGTTGAATGTTACTTTAAATGCAAGTGAAAAAAAAATCTTCAAGACACTCACCACAAGTTAACAGCAAACACAAATACCTAAGAAACCACTAAACAGTTGGTCAGTGTTTTAATTAGAGATAATAATTGCACCAAAAAGAAAGCACCCTGGAGAATGAAATGACCATTAGCAAAGGCTTTGAACTGCAATTTTCTGAAGAACTAGAAAGAGGAGACTCAGAGATGGCTGTGCTATTCCTAAAACTGACTGCAAAATGTATCCTTCTCCAGAGCACCTTGCGTACCAGTTTCAGGCATATATCCATACTGTCACATCACCATTGTTCAGGGTAACGAGGTGTTCATTAGCTAGGCTGGGTAACACAGCTACCACAAACACCATGGGACACTCCAGGGAGCCTAAGTAACTCCATGCACAGGCAGTTAAGGCAGAGAGAGGCTTGCTACCTTCTCCATCTCAGCTCCGCTGGACCCAGGCTGGTTCCACACACCTCTCTTCTCCCCAGCACAGTCTGCAGGGCTTCTGGCATCAGCACCACACCAAACCCAAGCCAGTCTTCACGCGGCACCAGCCCTGAAGTGACCGATCCCTCCTCTGACAGTATGCAGGGCTCAGATACCTGAAGGATTGTGCAAACCCCATCCAGAGCTCAACAAAGTGGAACTCGCATCAAATTAGTAATCCCTCTGACCCTTTGCAAAGCCACTTGCTTCTCTCTGCACATCACGTGTGTAAGCACTTCTGGTAGAGAAAACATGACACCAAAGACTCCCAAGATGGGTCTGTGCAGAGCCAGCTTGGGTTCAAAGAGTTTATTAGGTCGGGCTCCGTGCCAAGAAAGGCAGTTATAGTGCATCTGCGCCTGGCCCTGCATACAGCACAGCCGTGTCCCCACAGCACGGCAGCCCACAGGCCCTGCCAGACCATAGGCAGCTCCACAGAGATCCCGTTCTGGTGCTTCTGCATTCCTAGCGCAGCCAATCTGCAACCCAGAGAAATTTTCCATGAATAATTGCAGGCTTAATGGACTCGCACATGTGTTTATAACCCTGACTCATAAGGTCAGAATTTAGACCCGAATGCTTTTCCACCTTTTGAATTCCCCTCTGAATTCCAAATATTTGGCTCCTTAGGAGTATGAATGTGTATTTTTTCAATTAGAATTTTGCTTTTTTAAATTGTTCTAAAGAATAGTATATATTCTCTAAAATACACATTTATATGCATATTTCTGTTAGTGCTACGGACATCAAGTCTTCAGAGTTTCCAGCTCATCTCCAGAAGAATCAGCTTCTGGGGTTTTTTTTTGCAATTATTTACACAGAAACCAGATAAAGGCCTATTGTTGTTTCCTTGTCTTCCATTTACTTTTCTATCTTGAGACTGTGATTAGCTTAGGGCAGAAGCCACTCCTCTCCTTTACCTGCTCAGAAGCCCAAGTCTCGGAGAGCAAAGCACCCTGGAAGCACGCTGCAGCAGCGATGTTCATTTCTGCGGTCTGGTGAGTACCAGGAGCTGCAAGAAGCCTAAGCCTGCCTAGGATGTATCTGACATCAGGGTGGGGGGAAAGAAGAAAAAGCAACTGCCCCAAAACCCTCAGCTACAATACAAATCAAATGTCTGTTGGAAAGAAACTCATCTCTATGACATTTGAAACTGTATTAGGAATAGATGTTCAATATTCATATACAAGGGAGTACTAATGCACTGATGCTTTTAAGACACAGATTTTCAGGAAGAAAAAATAATTGCCTTTAATACACCAATTATAAATATGTATATTTTAAATATGATATGGAACAGGAACTGCAATTTTATTCCCCCCATGCCTGATGGAGAATACAAGACACAAAGGATAACACTAGAACTGCCATCAGAGGAAACCGAGAGAGGGAAAAGAGGCAAATGCCAATGCTGACATCATGACAGAAACCTGGCCACAACAGAAACCAAGCAAAATTATTTTTAAAAGTAACACTGTGTCTGCTCACCTAAAGATCACCTAGTGCAACAAGCTCAACAGAGCCAAAGTATCATAGGACACATGAAACAGCGGACTGGAAAGTAAACTGGCTAGGGAAACTTTCCAGGGCCTCCAGCTCCTCAGCTCTCTGACCACCACCTCCTCCGCACACACCCTACCCAGCCTCCAATCTGCCCTGCCTTCTGCACAGCCCTCCCCTTGCATCTTCCAGGCTCCCCTTGCATCTTCCAGGCTGCTCCTCCCCCAGCTCATCTCTCCCCTTTCCTCCATCTACCTGCGCTCTGGAGCCCCCAACATAAGAAGGACATGGATGTGTTGGAGCGGGTCCAGAGGAGGGCCAGGAAGATGATCAGAGGGCTGGAGTACCCCTCCTACGAGGACAGGCTAAGAGAGTTGAGGCTGTTCAGCCTGGAGAAGAGAAGGCTCCGGGGTGACCTTACAGCAGCCTTCCAGTACCTGAAGGGGCCTACAGGAAGGACGGAGAGGGACTTTTCACAAGGGTGTGTAGTGATAGGACAAGAGGGAATGGCTGCAAACTGAAAGAAGGCAGATTTAGATCAGCTGTTAGGAAGGAATTCTTCACCATGAGGGTGGTGAGGCACTGGCACACATTGCCCAGAGAAGCTGTGGCTGCCCCCTCCCTGGCAGTGTTCAAGGCCAGGCTGGATGGAGCTCTGAGCAACCCGGTCTGGTGGAAGGTGTCCCTGCTCATGGCAGGGGGGTTGGACCCAGATGATCTTTAAGGTGCCTTCCAACCCAAACCATTCTATGATTCTGTGATTCTGTGTGCCCCAGTCCTTGCATTGTTTCTTCCCTCAGCCTCCAGCATCCGCACGTCAGCCAAACGCCCCCCCCCAACTGCAACCCCCCACCCGTCACC
>Ga0065711_1036629_pt1 | contig 20781 bp, 8 predicted proteins | sample Hoacrofraction12_FD_59098 | JGI IMG/M metagenome (GOLD analysis project Ga0065711, IMG submission 59098) | Hoatzin crop microbial communities from Cojedes, Venezuela - Epithelial fraction 12 v2 (version 2) | ecosystem: Host-associated > Birds > Digestive system > Esophagus > Crop | place...
AAGGTAGATAACATCCACAGCTCTCCCTTCGTCTACCCAGCCAGTCATGTCATCATAGAAAGCTATCAGATTGGTCAGGCATGATTTCCCCTTGGTGAATCCATGCTGACTACTCCTGATAACCTTCTTTCTATGCTTTTCTACAGAGCATCTCAGTTATACCCTTGATATATAATAGCTCACTAGTTCTGATCCTAAGGCATCTTTCATCACCACAGAAGCAGCAGTTTAAAATTTACACTTCAAGAACACTTTAAAAGAAAGATCCCTTGTCTCTGCCTTCCTTGCTCCTCTCTGCTTTTATGCAAAAACCGTTGGCCACTTGTGCTTTTTTCGTTGGTCCCTGCTGGATAGCTGACATCTGGCAAACACATGAGACACGAAAGGGGCACAGTCTGGATGGAGAGCAACGTCCGCACATATGCCCGAGTGATGGGGATATGGGCAAGGAGCTTACGAGAACAAAAGTTCATCTTCATATGGGCACAATGCTCTCTTACAGATTAATGCGCGAGATTGACATACAAGAACTGAGAATTTCCTCTTTCTGCAAGTACCGCTATCAAGATCCCTGCTCTATAATTCATGATGGTGCAGCAAAGACAAGTCAGAGACCACTGGATCTGGAAATTTTAAGGCAAAACACTGTTTCATATACCAGGACCTGTCTTACTTTACATGGTGCATGTTCTGAAGAATGACCAAGTGCTTGAAATAGCTCACTTGTGAATCACAGTTTGCAAAAGCGATTCAGAGTCTCTAAATTTGACCATGCCAGAAGTTCATTGTTGCATTGTGCACCCACTCACCTCTTACATTCACACAGTACTTCCAAAGACAAAAACTAGCTTTTAGTAGCTTATACTTAATACCTTCTGCCTCACCTTCTCATGCATTGTGTTTACTTCATGCTGGAGAACCTTCCTTTAAAAAGCTGCAATGGCCTTGTGCTTCTGCGACTTGAAACTCATTAAGGGACATCACTTCTAACAGATATGCCTTCAGTTACCACCACACCCAAGTTAGAAGTCTCTGGGAAAAAACAAGCTAAATCCCCCAAAATCCTCACCTCCTGTAAGCTCAGAGACTTGCTAGAATTCAGGAGCTAAAATACCAGAGGAGTTCATCCTTACAAAGCACAGTCTGTTTTCTCAAAGTTCTTTATACACATGCTTGGGGGGAACTAAGTTGGATCCAACTATAGCAGCAAAAACCAAATTTCTCCATAATCAGTGCGCTGAGCGCAGCCGGGGACTGAAGCAGTATACATCTCCCTCTCTCATGTACCCTTAACCAGCTCAGTCTCTCCATCCTCACTGCTACCACAGGAGGATGGAAAAATACCTATCATTCAAACAGGAGCAACACCAGTTGGACACTCCTTCCCCTTGTATAGTAACAATATATATCAGTCACCAAGTTACTTTAAGGAACAGGGACCTGAGCAGTTATTCTGCTAGTTCTGCTACTGTCTTACATGGAGAAGATAATTTATTTTATATGCTTGGAAGAATATGCTTTAATTTAAAACCAAAAATCTATACTACAGATGTTGTAGTAAAGTTTGTTTTGCTACCTTCCTCCTCTCGCTGCTCCCCACTCCCAAAAAAGTGCAGAAACAAAATGGTGCAAAGCCATTAGTAGTTCAGCAACTCCTTTCACAACTAAGCAAAATTCCTGGAAATAGAGTAATTCTGATTTCAAGCCAAAAGACTGGTTCCTGAATAAATTTGTTACTATGCGACTACACATCTCCCTTGCCAACTTCAGGCACTCCGAGACATTAAACAACTGCAAACCAGTAGTACGTGAGGTGAGCAAGCACAGAGGGAACAAGAATCAGGACCCAAAACACAAGTGAGCTTTTTCAAGAAAATGCCTTTTTCTCGACTACCTGGGTGGGGTGGCATCGCCCCGAAGTGCTGCCTGCCATGCAGCCAATATCCTCCATGCTGGCCTGGCCTTCAGCTTTGCTACTTCTGAAGCTGCACTGGTGCCAATAAAGGTTGTAACCGTGCTGAGCAAAACCCTACTTTTGAACTGTTGCCTCACTCTGTTAAACACCTTAAGACAATAGGCTTTTATCAGATAGCTGATCTCACGCTTGATTCTCGCGCAAAATAATCCTGAGAGGCATTGCTTTAAAAGGAGCCAAAACAGCTTTTCTGAAGTGAAGTTCAATCTATTAAACTAACTTTCCAAAAGCAGTAAATCACCAAGATTTACATTTAATCTCCACATTTAGCAGCCTTAGCATCACATCAGGGTACCAACTGCTTCCCAGACCTCCTCCTACTAGTTTAGGATGGAGGTGCCGAAGGAACACACGGCACAGCTGTGTGCCAACAGCTGTAGAAGAAAGCAATTCTCTGTGGTGAGTTTTGAGTTGCCCTGAGCGTTGACCCACCCCCTCCTCATTTCAATCAACCCCCAGCCCCGAAATGCACTAAAAGACAGCCATCATCCCAGAAGTGGGATGTATTTATACAGATCGTAAAAGCCATGTCAAATGGGAAGATAATTACAGAAAAAAAAAAAAAAATAACAACAATACAACTACCAAATAAAATGTTTCATTGAAGATGATAAAAGCATCTCTTTCCAATCCTGTTTAACATTTGATTTGTATACAAGAACAAGGTTCTTCAGTACTGTTGAGCAGGACCATTGGCTGCATTAGATCTGGAGTCACTTGTTATATGATGATACAGGAAGACTGTAGGAAACCATGCTGGAAAGCCATTTGAAGTGACACTTCCACCTTTAGGGTACAACAAAACCCTGCACCATCAATTCTCATTTCAGTTTTAGTGCTGGCTGCAAACTAACTTTCTGTCAGAGACCATCTTTCTTAGCAGCAGCTAGAGGGAACAAACAGAACAACTGGGACTTCCGCACAGCCATAAATTACTTATGTATTCCTGCAACTCTACAGTTAACTCTACTAGTGCAAATCTCGGCTCTAAGAACTGCCAATATCAATTCTACAAATTAATTTTATGAAAGCTCTTCCCTTCTAGCTCATGTTCTGCTATGGAATCAAAAAATCCCATAATTAAAAAAATAATAATCAAGTAACTATATGACACCTCAGTCACAGGGGGCTGCTGAGATAGGTACTGTGTTCCCTTTCACTCAGAAAAACAGCAGAACAGCCTACTCTGCTATGCAAGAAAGTGGGGATTCAGGGAAGTGAAGACTCAAAAAATACCTCCTTCTTTCAGAACTGAATCCACTGAAGACCATATCAGAAATACATCAACGGAAACTAAAATGCATATATTCTTTAAAAAGCTTGTAGTACTAGCTGAAAAGAAAAATCTGAACAAATTCTTTCAAGCAGAAAAACAAAAGCCAAATTATTATGTGCACGTGGGAGGAAGGAATGGTAAGGGTCTTTTATAGACTTTTCCACCTCTTTAAATGTCTGTGTCCTTATTTCTTACATGCTGCAAAAGAGAAGCTGTTGTGGAAGCCCTCCATTGAATTGATTCCACGAATACAGTAGATGTGGGGGGAAAGCTGTTACAAAAGAAAAAGGCACAATCAAATAGATTTCATTATTACTGTCTCACTGGAAACCTGTCTTCTTTTGGGGCTTGTCACAGTCCTATTCACAGTAAGAGTGGAACAGTAATCCTTTGGGGGAAAAAAAAGGAGTGACAAATACAGATTTGAATTACTTGTTGCATAGCGACGTTAAAGATCAAATGTGTAAAATACTACTGAATATCCTGAACATTTTTTAGGAGTATCAGAGCTGGAATAGTTCACAAATATCAAATAAAAATCAAGCTATACTCAAGTCTCCTTTTAGTTAAAAATATTAAGAAATTCCCTTACCCATATACTGCTCCCCCACCCCTCACCCACATGACCGTCTCTTCAAGTACTTAACAGTGAAAAGCAGAGTTAGATGAAAGCAGAACAAATCAAATACTCTACAAAGGTCTCATCTGTTGCAGAGCACCTTTCTGTCCCTGTACTCCTGAGGTTTCTCATACACTGCTGGAATTCAAGGTTGCTTCTTTCCTCCTGACGCACATATCTTCCATGCCCCAAAACAAACTTCATCAGGAGACACAAGAGTCTTTAAGTGCTTTTAAAAGTAATGAAAATTAGAAGTAATTTCCTAATAGTGACAATTTTGTTTAGCCTGTGTGAGCTCATGTGCTAACACACAGCTGAACAAAGCAAAGCCTTCAGAACTAATTCAGCTGAACCCTTAAGAACAAATTTTTTTCTGGTATCTGTCAGTTCCATAAGAAATTAATGAGGACACTTCCATACATGTTGCCACCCACCTGAAAGTTAGTTGTTAGCCTTTGCAAATACTTCACTAAAATAAAAAACAAGTCAGAATTTTAGCCATGTGCACATGGCAAACACACTTTTCCCTTCCAACAAACATGCAGCACAGTAAATGTAACATTACGTGTCACTACATGACAGAGTAAATTAATAGTTGCAAATATAGAAATTTAACAGTAAGTAAAGCTGTCATGAATACGTTGAGAAAAAAAATATATTTAAAAAAAATCAATGTGATTGAGAACTAAAAAATACATAATTAAAGTACAAGTTAGGTACAAAAAAATTCTGCAAGAGAACTTCTCCTGTGCTTTACAGAATTCTGTTTTTGTGACTTTTTGCAAGAAAGCTCCTCATAACAGTAAACTGTCTGTAACTGATCCAGTGGTAAAAATATTTTTCAGTTCCAAGTTAGCCTAAGAGACCACAGGCAAATGCTCTGCAGAAGTTGACTAACAAAGGCTGCTTTCATTCTGCAGGCCTCAAGATTTTCTGATTTGTAGAGTTTGCCTAAGCCCAGGCTACATACATACACAGAGATGTCCACTACAGCAGAGGTGTTCCATGTGTGGAAACAAAGTCAGGGGTTATCAACCTCCTAAGTTCAGCCTGAAGCAAAGAAAAGTTGAGAGTGTAAAGAGAAACGAAAAGAAAGCAAAGAACTTGTGAAAAGCCACTCCTTTTCAAGCCAGCCCACTTCAGTACATTATTGAAGTTACCACATTTTGATGTCTGCTTCAGCGTAACTTTCAGCATGACTATGAGCCACTCCTCAAAACACCAGAACAGGGAAACAAGCAGCCACTCTTACTTTCGGTAACAGAATAATCTTTGAACTCCTCTCCCCACCCTTTCCACTCCAAATAAAGCTTCGGGTTAGGAAATGTGATATAAAATTTCTTCAAATATTAGCAGGTAAACAGCCAACTACTTTTTGGAACATCAAAAAGCCTCTGCACAAAAAAGGAAGATTGGTACAGAGAACAAGAAACATCCATCCTGCTGGGGTCGTTCTGCAAGCACACTGCACTCTGTAACATACACAGGCACCAACTCACAGGAGAAACAATCTCAACATTAGCAGAGTAAATAAGCCAAAAACTGACACTTAGAGAAACCTCCAATCTAAATGTATCTACAATTCTGTTAAAAATATTCAACAATAAATATAATTGCTGTAAGAACAACAGCAACATGCAAAGAATCTACTTAATACAGTCAAGTAAAAGCTGTTAAATTAATTTAAAATTACCCTTTATTTTTCACAAGTTTTTCCAACAAGTTGTGCATTTTGGCACGGTAGACTTTGAGATAGTTTGCTTCAAGTTTCTTTAAATTACAAACAGTAGATACAGTAGGAATATTTTAAACCGATTTCTTTAAAATAAATGGCAAGTTAAGACCCTTAGCTTTAAAAGGGAGACCGCCACAATTTCACTTTCCTGATACAAAATTCAAGTAATTTTAAGTTAAGAGTAGAAAATTGTCCTTATAAAACATCCTATTATTAAAAGTTACCAGCATTCTGAAAATAAACATCAAATTTCCAGTATCAATTGGGTGCAATTACACATTTAGAAAAATAACTCATTTTAAATGAAGGTCACTTCGTGAAGAAAAGTAAATTTTTAACAGGATGAGTTTTTGAAAGAAATGATAAACCATTTTTTCTCAGCTAAATTATTGAATCCTTGCTCAATTTCCACAATAAATTTTTTTTTTTCTTCCAAAGGTCTGCATTTCAGTATTGAAAATGAATGAAGAAAACAGGCTACTGACATGTTTTCCCTTCAGTATACGCCAGCATATGGAATCACTGCTTATTCCCAGCAACTGTATACAAGATTCACTTGATTTTGTTTTTATGCTGCAGTATTTAATTGCTTGGTACCAAATACACACACCACAAAAACTTCAGCTGTGTCACTTTACTGAATGAAAACAGCAATAAATTTTTCAGGTAATTTTGCATCTAGGGTTGTTCACGTTTTTTCCAACAAAGAAATGGATTTGTTACAAAACACTTTTCCATTTTCCCTCCTTACCTACTTTATGACAGCAGAATGGAAACATAAGCAGGACATGTTTACTTTGTGACTCAAGGCTCAGAGCAGATATTGAGAGATCTTCAACAATTTAGAACATTTTCTTTTTTTCATTCTTTTAGCCCAAAGTAACTTTGCTGTCTAGGAAAAGCAACTCAAAGTTTCTTTTGTCACCATCTTCCAGAAGAAATCTATAAATAAATGTTTATGTAAAGAATCAAACACTGCTCAAGAGGGGGAAAAATAAAATTAAGGATCAATAAATGATACTGCAATGTATCTTGTGCCATTCAAGATAGGAAGTCCTTCATGTAAATGAGTAAGTCTTCCTGGGTGCATGAAACTCCATCCTTTCCTAGGAGACTCAATGGAACAGTTGTACCTAAGAAATTTACATCCACCTCCCTGCAGCAAAAAAAAAAACAAAACCCCAGACATTAACCTTCTGTTTTAACTGAGTAAGTTCCTTTTTATTTATCCACAGCTTCAAATACTTTGCTATTATTAACAGGCTGTTAACAATGCTACTTTTTTTTTAAACTATCCCTACTAACAAGGTTGTTTAAATGACACCTTCTTCAGAGCAATACGTAACAGACAGGTGTTTGCAGTCAAAGATTTCCCCTTGCTTTGATATAGCATTCCCCGAATAACAACTCAATAACATCTCAATCCAGAAGCAACTCTGATAAACAGATCTTCAGTAACTTTACTGCAGATGATACCAGGGAGAAGCAAGTAATGTTCACAGGCCCTGTTCCAGGACTGTATCCCTACCCAGGACAGCATTTAAACAAATCTCACACAAATTAATCTGGCTGTTGCTCTCAGACTGAAGGTGTGTTCTCTAAATTAGTTAAGTCTGAGAAACACATTTATGGGTGTTAAGTAGGACTGTGAATAATATAGGTTTATAAATGAAATAGGTTTAAGTTTCTCTACTAGTCAAAGCCAGATATCACTGCCACTGCCTATCTCCATACTCGGGGGACTGTTTTATTTGAATCAATATCAGAGTAGAAAATAATTTCTCAGGGAAAAAAAAAAAAACAAACACCACAGGAACAACAGTTGAAAATTTTCATTCTGTGGCTGATGTAAAAAAGAATCATTCAAAAAGTTGTAAAGAAAAGAAGCCATTTGAGTCAACTTCAGACTATTTAAAATATTTTGAAAAATTGGTTTTCACTGTACAGAAATGAAACATTTCAGAAATGTTAGAAATGAAATGGCCAACATATCCAAAGTTGTTCTTTAAACCCCTTCTCCCTCACCATTTGAAACCATTTTGACTAGTTCAGCCTGACTGCATCAACAGTTCTGGATCGTGCAATTGAGCAAATTTAGTACTTCCCAAAAAACACCAAGCAATAATGTATCTGAATTTGTGATGCCTATTTTTTCCTTTTCAACATGGTCTTTACGTACATCCTTTTAGGCTCTAGTTTGGAAACAGTATTAGACACTCAAAGGACATTTTTTTAAAGTCAGTAAGTTGTCAACTTACTTGAAAGTCCTCTCCTACTTTGTTGAGAGCGATGTTGATTGTGAATGTAGAGGAGTCATGATGAGGTCTGAGCGACCGCTGTCTGTCAGGGCTATATTTTACAACAAAATTCAATAAAGCATACCCCTGAAACAAAATATGCAGTCAGACTTCAACATGTGAAATTCCAAGTCACACACAGGGTACTCGTGGTTTGGGGGTTTTGTTGTTTGTTTAAAGTTAACAACAACATTCAACTATAACTGCTGCTACATCATGTATAAACTCCCCAATCAAACCAAGTAGGGTATATTCAGAAAAATTATTAGAACTACTCATGCTATGTCCTAATCATCTGCAAAAAAAATTAAACACATACCTTGGTATAATAGCCAGCAAACACTTTTAGCGTTACTGGTGCAATGAACTCTCTTATGAAATGCAGCCATTCATTATCCAGTCCGATTTGCTTCATATGAATATCATCAGTTGGGACATTTTCATAACCTCCAGAAATACGGCTATCCTAATGAAAACACCATAAATAGCCTTGAAATATGAACATGGAATGCTTCTGGAACTTCTACAAATATTTATTTGAAATCTGCAGAATCACAAAACTGCAACAAAGCAATGCTTTAGTGGGCATATGTGAGCTTGCTGTACAGTAATTTCACAGCTAACTGCTGTAGAAAAAAACTGCTGAGCTATCAATGACCAAAAATTCGAAATTTTTTAAAAGGTGAGTAAATATTTGGATGTGTTGCCTGTAAATAAGAGCTTCCTGGGATAATGTTTTAATTATTGATATGTAGATGCAACTGAAGTTATAGGAGACCAAGAGAGTACGGATCTCAACTTGACATGGTAAGAAATGTTGAAAGAATTTGAAGATAGAAGTATGTAAAAATCCTTTCTGGAGGCTCATCCCTGAAGTAAAATGACAACTGTAATTTATCTCATTTCCAAGGTACCACATTTGTGAATAAGGCAAACAGTCCTCTGATTTTAGCAGTAGCTAATGAGTATCATGAACTTCCTGCAAACACAACAGCTCATAACTTTTGTGGGTAACTGCTTAGAGGGACACACTGACAAATTAGTACTGAAGAGATAAAAAGTAAAACTTCTCTGAACACTAATTAACAGCTATCCAAGATCAGCCTTGGATAACTGTCAGACTGCTACTACAGCAACTGCACTACTGTTAGTGTCTGAACTTGCTAGTTCAAGGTCATTTGACAAATGTCTCTACATCTACTGAACAATAAGCTACATGGCAGACTAAACCAAGCATTTTATACCACGAAGCAGATGTCTCAGGTCATTACCATAAAGGTACTTGCTCATTAAGGTCATGTTTATAGAGGCTGACACTTACTTGGTGTTTTCCACCAGACCACTGTCCAAAATGTTCCATCTCTTCTACCAATTCATCACAGGCAGTGTCAGAAAATATGGGAAACCAAAACACATCTGGACACGGCTACAAAAGAAAAAAAAACAAAACAAAAAACATTTAAGAACTACATTCATCTCTTTCAGTGGAGAAAATCTTATCAACTGCTAAAAAGGGCATATTCACTTCTCTTGGTCACTACAGGATATCAGCTGTTCTCATCTGAGTCACAATTCAGATACATGTGAATAATTGTTTTGTCTTGATCCACAAGCACATTCTCACAGAATGAAGCCAAAGCTATTAGCCACCTTGTAAGCCATGACGCAGCATCAACAGCTGCATCAGCGTATCCACCCATTCTGTGCCTTGGTTGCTCTAAATAGTAACCTTAACATTCTACACTACAAAGTATTCAGAGAAACAGTTTAAAACTTAACATTGTTTTAAACACAAAACCAATTTATCCTGGATTCTTAAGGAAGCAATGTTCACTAAGTCACTGTCCCTAACTGTCACAGAACTGATCATCCAACACTGGTACAACAATTATCATTTTAGAAGTGCTCTGTCCAGATCAGCTGCATGAAAGCAAGCAGCCAGGCAGACACAAAAAAAAAGAGACTTCTTCATATTCAGCAAAGGGCTTCACCTTGGATTCGTGGTTGTCAGACCTTAAAGAATCCACAGGGCAAGGCACACCCCAAAGGAAGTATCTAGAAGAGCCTGCCTTTACCAGATACCAGAAAACACAGCAATCTGCTACAGAAATTTTCTTAGGCCTCCTGCTAGTGGTACTAGCCAGTCCAAATAAATAAGCTAAATACGTCTGTATTTTGCAAAAGGTAATTACAATTACATTATTCTGAGCAATCTAGCAATTATTTTTTGGTCTCCTCTCATCTAGTTTTCAAAGTGGCAAAAATTCAGTTCTGATCCAAAACATCAAGAAGCTGTTCAGCCGCAGACCAAATCAACATTTGCATGGAAATCGTTACTGTATGCCAACTTATTATCATTTAGTCCCACAAATTTTAAGAAAACTACTTATACCCACCTGTTCTACTATATTATCAGTGAAGATCTTTGAGTAGTTGGGATTTATATAGGTTTCCTTCCAGTCCTAAAAAAAAAAAAATTAAAAAAATATTTTAAAACATTAAAACGGAACAAATTAATTTATAAGTGACAAAAAATAATTTATATTCTATTCATTTGCTCTACCAAAAGTCCTGGAAACAATTAAACAATTTCTTATATCCACAAGTAAACTGGTTCTCATCATGTCAAAAATCATGAAACCTGTTACATCAGGGCCGTTATCTTCAACTCCTTACTCTGGTCACCAGTTGGCTTGTTGATATGATATACTGTCCTTTGCTTAAATGGGTTGTAGAGAACACCTTTTGGTACGCAACTAATATTTAGTGCATAATAAACACATGTTTTCCGTGTAAAGTCTTTAAATCCCAAGTCCTTTATAACACACAAACTTCACAATTTTTTCAGCTATTTCATCACTAATTAGATGCATACCACAGGATTTTCAAATATCTGCCAGAGGTCGTTGTTGTAGTGGGAGGTATTGTAATTGGCTGTAGAAATAAGTCTTCCAAATTCATGTCTGTTGGTAATGTACATGAAAACACCCTATACCAAGTAGAGAAAATGTCATTAGCAAAACTGTCCATGTTAGTAAAAATGATGTTTTTAAGAAGTCTGTTTATGCCTGCATGTTCATAAAATATATCACACACTTGTACATACACATTATACACGTGCTGTTCATGTAGCATCTTTAATTTTCAAATGGTTGATTCTAATCACCAAATAGTGTTTGTAATTTCTTCGTTACAAGCATTTGGTTGAATTCATTTTCTAAACACATTAAACCAAAACATATATTGTTGATAGTGTAAACCCACATACAGTTATAGAAAGGAGAAAACAGAGAAGTGGTTGGTTCATTTGTTTTCCAGAAAACCTAACCAGACACACGGGAAGTACCTGCTCTCAAATCGAAAATACCCATGCAAGAAAACCAACGTCTAGTGTTTAGTTTCTGATGAAGAACTGAAAGAATAAGCTAACAATAAAAAGAAAAAAAGGGCTAATGTGAGTCAGAACAAGAAACTTGTTTCAGAGTATTCACTACATGATCCTTTGGTGAATTGGCCTGAAATAAAAAGATATTGGTATATACAGCATAAAAGAATATTCAGATCAGGGTGCAAACCAGCTGAGCACTGTGATGTTCACCTAAGCAAACATTGCAGAATATGTGCAAGATACCGAGTGTGCTAAGATCCAGCTTTATTATCAAGCTATTAACACGAAGATATTAACAAAACTCTCTTGATTAGAAACAGTAGCAGAAAAATAGTTCTTTTTAAAGAAATTCAGGTTTTGTGTTTTGTTTTTTTTTAGTTTACTGTTTTTCAGACTAAAACCTCATTTCAAAAGTGTTGACTTTTAGATTTGCAGCAGATGAAGACATTCTTATTTAGGTATTTCTGTCTATGTTTCTGTCTGAAAAAGAGTTAAAACTGTTAGAAAGATCATAATTATGTTAAACATGTGCCCAGTTTTGGGCACTTACCGAATCATTAAATAGCTGCAGCAGGGAGAATAAGGAGGGTCTGGGTCACAAAAACAGCTTGAAATGACATCGATTTCACACCTGCCCTGTGTGGTCACCGAGGGGGCCTGGCTACCCTGCTAGCGACTTGAGCTTTAGTCCTTCCTTGGACTGCTGAAACAATTCTAGCTATGGAAGCACAGCTTCAGCACAGTTTGACCTCAGAAGCACTGAGAAACGTCCCTGAGTAAACAACAGGCCTCTCGAAGATGTTTTGAGCTGGCAGTGAAGAACCTGTCCCCAGCAAAAAACTTGAACCTTAGAACACTAAAGAGAAAGCTAGAGCAGTATTTGAGTAAGTGGACAGAGGAGAAATATCTTCCTGTGGTAGAATAATACTGCATGTAATAATAACTAATGAATAAAAAAAAAATAAAGCAACACCTTTGGGGGTCTGAGCATATGGAATGTTTCCGAAGAAGGGGAGTCTTTTTCCCTTTGTAAAGTCTAAAATGAAGGAGAATCATCATATCAGTTTTCTGATACATAATCTTTCTCTTTTTCCGACTACTATTAGGTTTCCACAGTTACATTAGGGAAATAGCAGCCTTTGATCAAAAGCTGGTATGCCTTTACAGACAACATGCATCTCCAAGCAAAGCTCATAATACGCATGTCAAAGCTGTTTCCACCAGCCCCTTCTTATCTGCTGCAATACAAAAACAAGCACATACCAGACCATCTTACAGCACAGACTGAGAAAGAGGAAAAGAGAAAGCAATTTTCTGATGAGCCAGTCCGATTAGTTTAATGAGCGCATGGGAAGCACAGGTTTGTAATAACTGATGCTGAGAAGGTTTGAATACCACAGAATTGGATGGGGACGTTCTGAAGAATCAGTACAAATAAAGGATATCATGCCTTGTTATGAAGGAATAAAAAAAATAATACTTGCCAACTTTTCTTGTTCAATTCAGCAAAATTATTTTTCAATGATATAGTGTCTGGAAATAGGTCTGGTTTAGGTCTTATTTGTTTCTGTGCTGAAACTAGTGTAAATATCAGTAGAAATGGATTTACATATTCATATTTTTGCAGTACAAATACGTTTTCTCTCATTACTTACAGCTTAATGCAAGTAACAAATTTCTGATACAGTTTTTATCTATCTGGAAAAATTAATGAGCAATTCATGTTCCCTAAGAGGATTCATACAATTTCATAAATTACTTAGGCTTTTTATTGTCAACACTGCCCATCATTAGTTCAAATATGTATCTACTTAAATACAAAACTGCAAAATAATCCAACTTAGTCTGCTAGAAGTTTCACACTGCATAAAATGCGCATAATAGAGATGCTCTAAATGCATCAACAAGTTTGAAGTCATATACAGCAGAGAAGTTGAACCCTCTTTCATCCTGTTGAGGTTGCACCAACGAGGAAGGTATTTTAACCTCAACAGGAATTCTCAGTGTATTTAAATAAAAATCATCATGCAGTCAGTGCACTTGTGCACTGGCATTGCAAAAACCTCTGTTCTCAACAGTCTAAAGAAATACACCTAAAATGCTCTATGTCACAAAAATTGGCCAGTACTTTGAATTAGAAGTAAAAATATAATATCTAAGATCAATCAAGTGAAGCAGTCAAGTGTAGCAGGACACAAAGAAGTCTGTGTGTATTTAAAAGCAAGCTGTTATAGATACACCTTACCATTTCCCTGGCATTCCTGCAGAAAGCCATATCAGGATCCAGCTTATCACGCATAAAGTAGTTCTTTTCTTTCATCTCCGATCTGAGAGTTCGTCCCTTAATTAAGTATATATTAGCCATGTAAGGAATATTCCATACTCCTCTGTAAAAGAAAAAAAACAAAAGGGGGAGGGGCAAATAGTTTTAAGCCATGAAAATCAATCCGTTGCCAATTCTATCAAATCAGTGTCTCTGTATGTGCTGACAAGACTAAGCAAGTTCCAAGGAAATGAAGCTGAAATGTTCCCAAGACATTTGAAAAACTACAGCTGGACATTGTGGACATCTCACACGTAGGCGTAGGGAATAATGCAACTTCTATGAAGTATTGTTATAAAAAATAGAAAAGTCAAATTCTCTACGGAGTTTTAACTACAAATGTACTTCACGTTTCCATAGCTAAAGACAATCAGTCAAACTCTTTTGTATTATTATTCTATACTACCAGATGGAGAAAGTAATTCTAGAACACATTTTTAAGTGAGTTTAAAGACTTCACTGAGGCTTCACACAGCTAGTGTGACCTCCTCACACAAACACCCACACACCACAGCAGGCCACATATTTATGTCAGTTGGGCCAACATCAACAAAAAAGCATTGCTGTCACAACGCTCACTCTGCAGATTTCCTCCCTCCCAGCACCACGAGCACATCTTTCAGGGCAATTGAAAATGAGCCAGTCCTATTCAAGCACTCAGTCTGTTTCAGACCATTTTCTTCTTCCAGGGCAATGAAAAGACATCACCACATAAGAAAGTCAAGATTAGAACAACTTACATCACATTCATTTAGGGGAAGGACAAACTCAAAAGGCTATGTGACAAAAGTATTTCTCAAGAGTTCCTTAGGATTTATCTGACATAACACACAGGAAGAAACACATGAAGAAATTACAGTTGTTCAGCTGATTAAACATCTGCCCCCAAGAGATGAAGAAGTCATTTGATGAACGAAACAATTTCTTTTGACTGAGGTTCCTGGAATACAGAGGTTTGGGTTTGCTATTTGTTTGTCTCCTGTATTCTGCACTGCTAGAGTAACCACAATCAGACAGGTACTAGTAACAACTATGTTCATTGTGCTGAAGACTTTGCTTTTTTATTCAGGCTGTGAATGGGAAAAAACAAATGCATTCCTATGAAACAGAAAAAGTTAAACAACAAAACTAACCTAAACAAATTGCATGAAAATGTAAGAATATGTTGCTAATAACCATACCGGGTGCCTTCACTTTAAAAATTAGCTTACAGTTACTTACACTCTGTTCCCTTGGACAATATCAACATAATCTTCTGATCGAGCATAATAGCCATCTGGGCTCAAAGCACCCCAGAAATTGGACCAAAGCTTCCCATGACGAGTTACAAGCGGAGCAATTATCTTTCTGTGAAGTGACATATTGAACAAGAAAATATGAACTGTTATGCATAGACTGTATGTCAAAATATACCAGCTTTCCTGTTTGGAGTATACTGTAGTTAAAACACCAGTGACTGTCAAATCTCGGAACAGCTATTCTGAGCTTCAGCTGGAAGAAACAGCATCCAAGTACCCACTGCCCAGAAACAACATCAGTGTTACAGAAGCAAAGATTCCTATGAATTGGAGGTGGTGTGATTTTCAGTCAAGCAAAATAATACTCCCCATAGCATAATGACAAAAAACATCACAAAGACATGGAAAAAAAAAAAAAAAAACAAAACCCAGTGAGACTTAGCTTACCCAAAATGTCAGAGTCAAAGGGAAAAACCGAAGTTGACCAGAACAAAAAGAATAAAATGGCACTTCATTTAAGAGGATGCCTACTGGTAGGTATATTTTGCAAAGCTTCTCTTTCTTCCACCTAGTGTACCTGGCTTTTAGCCTCTTTCTACAACTGTAAATATCACAAGGAATATAATGCAAAGTACCAACAGCCACATCTTTACTTAAGCTCCATCCCTTCTCAGTAATATGTCAAAACAGACATGGATAACTTTTCTTTCTGTGCTACACCTGAGATTCCCAGATTTGTTATGAAGGGGCAAACACCACCTACCTACCTAACATGGGAAGTTACGAATCGGCAGGAGTGAATTGCACAGCATTCACAGCAGGCCCAGTCTACAGAAAGTTGCTGCTGATAAAGTCACAGCTTCGTATAACTTAAGAGATCATACTAATAGAAGGAGAAACTGGTCATTACAGCTGCTTCATCTCCAACACCTTTCCACTGTTCTACTGCATCTATGATTTAAAAAGAAAGTAATAATACTGCAATACTAAACTAAAAAACCCTAGAGAGTCATTGTTTGGCTTTGTTTTAGGATGTTTTTTCTGTTGTTGTTTGGGTTGATTTTTTTTTAATACTTTGTGTGTGACCAATTTTGAAATCATTACTCTGTGAAATTTCATTCATTTCATAATACCCGCTTACACCATACCATTCTCTTCAGAGGAACTCTGAAGCATTTGAAATTCACACTAGGAATTGTTGCTTGACAGCTACAAAATGCCTTGTGACTTGTTGGCCTCCAAGCCTGTTATGAACTACGGCAATCAAATGTCACAGGTAAACTAAAAGGATCTAACTCTGCAAAAACAGATGGGATCTTTTCTCTGGATGGGCCGCAGAGAATCCCTTCAAGTTGCAGGAAATTCTGTAAAACCAACAGATATACTACACCTGTTCTGTTCTAGTAGTATTCTTAAAGTTTTTGGGTTTGTCAGCACAACATCTGCATCTATGCTGAAGTAATATTCACATGCTTTATCCTGGCGACACAGGTCCCTAAAAAGACAAAAAGCAATGGTTAACTCACCCATGTCCAGAAAAGATTCACAAAAAACAAAAGAAAAAAAAAATCCAAACCACAATGAAACTCTCTACTCATACATTGCGCTAAAAGCCCTCTGCAGTGTGGTACAGTAAAAGAAAGATGTCTTTAGATTACAGTAGTGTGATAAACTAAAAGAAGATTTAAAAACATGGATCAGGTGCCTTATATTTTTCTTTTAAACTAAGTGATCTCTAACCTTTACCAAATCCAGTAAGAGCTACTATGTGGTGTCCTAATGGAAAACGGGGAGAGAGAGGGATCACGCCACTAATTTATGTAACTGGATATTAGTACAGTCACTTAATAGTGAAATATGAGCTTATTAAGTAAGCTTCTCTAGTAACTGCATGTGGCTGTAACACTGTCTTTGGGCAAAAATGCTACAGATGTGATCTGCTGATCTGAACAGTAACTGAAACCTTATGGAGAGTCTAAGACAAAAAGTATAAAGAAATATATATTTAAAGACCTTTTCTTAGTCTTTTTGTGACCTACAAGAATAACACAGTTGATAAAGAGAAATATAAAGCAACCGCACAGGCAGTGAATGGAAATTAGAAAATAGGAAGTGAATTTGTCCCATATGCTATTTCTATCAGAACACATTATTTGCATGGATTTCCACACCTTCAAGGGAAAGCTTCATCAACCACGCAGAAGACACATTCTGCTATAAATACAAAAGTAAGACACACAGACTGCATTTGTATGTTTCTGGCAGGGTACACTTGCTAGGCTAAGATCTCATATAGTGAATTCAGCTTTCCTATGCTCAGAGAATAGTGGGAGATTACAGTAAATCACATGTATGTTTAAAAGAACTGGAATAAGCAGTAGGTTTCTATCATGCAGGTGGTATTAATGATTTTGTCTGTTTGCCCCATTATTATCAACATAACTTGCACTAACTCCATTGCAATAGCTTGAAACATTAAAATTATTTTACTTTCTTGCTTTCAAATGTTTGCAATCACCGTTTCAGTTTAAGCCTCCACGTGATTTGATTGTTTGTGATTATTTTCTGCAAAGGCAAAGATCTCTGTCCCTTCAGAAGATGGGATAAACGGTGGGTGTGACCAGCTACATACAAGTCAAGGCCACCACTGACGTGGCTTCCTGCCCACTCCTTCTCCCTGCCCCTCCACCACCTGCCCCAGCACTGCACTCGGCATTTGGTCTGTCTCCCGTAAGGATTACTACTCACCAACACCTTTTGGCTCCTTTTGTTCAAACTGCTCAAAGGACTTTAGAGGTATGGCTTTTTTGGGATCACAGCAGAAGGTCGGGCTTTTTTATTCCACAAATTTAAGCAACCCTTCCTCTTCAAACTTGACCGCTAAAGATGTAGTAATGATTTGAGCCAAATTCTTCAAATACCAAAATGACAGAAATGGTCTTCCCACTACTGCTGTAGTCACCGTGTTTGGACACACACCCATAGTTTAAATCCTTGGTCACTCTCTAGTTTTGCTTTAACTGACATCTCCTTCACTGACAGTCTTCTATCTTATGTATACATGTTTTTATGACAGCTATTCCTTAATCAGCACTTTCACGCATACTGGCCCCAGTTGAAACCAGCAGGGTTTATTCTGGCCATGACACAGCCCAGCAATTAAGTTTTTATGGCATTTTCCATTACTAGCCTATTCTGTTCAAAACTTCACATGTACTGCACACAATTCACATGTAGCTTTATCATTAGTGTAATTTCAATTATTAATAGTAACCTGACTTTTATATTGCACTTGACATTAGACGTTAAATTTCTTCCAAAAACATTCAGCTCCTTTATCCTTATCCCACTAATGAGGAAACTAAACCTGAGAGACCAACAGACTGGATGCCAGTCCAGGGTTCCAGCCACCACACTGCCCAGCACCTCCCCAAAAGCAGCTAAACATTTTGCTGCTAACAAAAATATGAACGGAATTAATGTTTTTAATTACGAAAATGTGAGAAAACAAATGGAACAGATTTATATTTGTTTTTAGGCACACATGACTGCAAAATTGATTACATAATTTCAGTCCTTCAACTTCTGTCTATTCTTTTCCCCCCTTTAAATCCAGAGCCAGAAAATTCTATTAAAACTGGTCCCATGTGTTTAGTATTGAAAACCCTTCTGTTCTGCATTCACACAGTATATGTGTAAATATACATATAAAAAGGCCAAAAATCAAGGATACGATTCTGACCATACTTTGAGTCATTTTCCCCCCTATTTCTTTCTATACGGCATTGAAGGCTGGATCACCAAATGGCAAAAATTCCATGTTTAAAGCGTAAATCTCCTTGCATTTCCAGATACCAGTCACCATGTCAAATGTGAAGCATAAGTTTTGCCTTTGCACTTTAAGCTCGCTAACAAAAATCTCCACAAAACACTTCTAGTTTCAGATATACAGAAAAAGAGTTGTAAAAGTTTGTGTAAAACTTAATAAAGCAAGCCTACTCTTAAGAAGTTCATGCATCTTCTCTTTAGGCTTTCAATGTTGCCAAGTAGCTTTCCCGGAAATAAAAGTAATCCTGGATATTCTCATGCTTTAAAGTATTACCTTCTTACAGTGTATGCTAACCTCTCCAGATGTAGAAATCCCAGATGATACACGAAACTATTTATTAGGTATATCCATATCGCAGCAAGGAAGAAGTGGAAAGTGCTTTACAGCAATACTCATATGTACAGTAATATACTTACTAATCTCAATTCAATGGTTAAAATCTTTAATGTAGTTGTTTTACATTTCACATGCTTATAAACTAAGACCAAATATTGAAAAAAAGCTGTACTTTCATATGTAACTTAATGCCATTTCAGTGTCATGATTAACAAAAATCTAGTAGAAGGCTAAGATTTTTTGTTGGAAGTGTGAAGTTGAGCAGATCAGTTTACAGTATTTAGCAATCAGAGAGATGTTTAACTTTGCTTACAAACCACAAGCCCATCTGGAACAGTGACCTCATCCAAAAAGGGAAAGTGTCACTGCTCTGCTCTTCATCAAACTTTCCACTGAGATATTCCAAAGGACTAGCTGATTACAGCAACAAGACACAGTCTACTCAATTTCTTTACCATTGAGTCATTTACTTTTTTTTTTTTTTAGACACAGTTTGAATTTGCAATGAATCAATACATAATTTTTTACCCCTCACAGTTTGGAAATGCAATTCCAAGTGTGGACTGTGAGCCCGAGGAGCTGTATGCACACCATCTGACAGATCTCTGAAAGAAAATGTGCCCCACATACCAGTCTGCAACACTCACTGAGAGACTGGGTGACATTGCCTGCCATTTAGAGTTTTGCACCTCTCCAGACAGCCATAATTGTATAAAGAAACTCTTCATCACCCATCACTAAAACCAAACAAATGTAACCACAAAACAGATAAAGCACTAATGTTTAGTTTTGCATCTCAGGCTTAAGTCTTTTTACCACAGTTGGCACACCTGGAAGCTACTGAAACCAGATATGGTGGGAAAGCTGCTTTTCTTCTGCAACACTCAACGTTCAAAATGTCCCTCCTCCATCTGAGGCTGAAACCCAAAAATGCTGAAGTGTTCAGAAGAAGTAGTTCCAGAAAATTCAAGTCTCCAACAGAAATCACTTGACCTCTAGGAGACACAGATTTAATCCCTGCTCTTCCTTTAGCCACAGCCGAGATACTTGCCCTGCTCGCAGAACTGAGAGGCAGTCCTCCTGCATCCCTGTCATCGTTTATCACCACCAATGGGAGCTCAGGAACACTGACTTAGTATCTCCTGACTTTCAAGAAGCACACAGGAGACCCCAAGTTCAGCTCAAAATTCAACAGTGAGGTCAGCAAATTCTCTGATACTGACCTATTATTCTTCTTGAAACTTTTGAGAGATTTCAATGTAAACTTTCATTAAAATGTGCACATTCCCACTAAACGTGAGGTAAATCACATTTTTTGAAAAGTTCAGGAAAAATACTAGCTGGTTCTATTACTAATATTTTTGAGGGAGGAAAAAAGCAACTGTCCAAAAAAGAAACCCCGAAATCTGTAAGTACCAGGAAAAAAAAGATTATGGAAAAAAAGCGGTTTATAAATAAAACCTCAGAGAAGTGAATGAGATAAATTCCCATATCTCCCCACTTTCTGTTATTGCTTGAACTTATTTCATATTGTTATTTTACATTTTCTGTCATAACATATTCCGTAACAGCTGGCTGACATCCTATCTCCAAACCAGGCAAAACCACAAACCAGTTTTTCCTTAAAGGTAAAAAAAGAACCAACTGTAAGAATGCTAATATTTTCCTTGTAGACAAAGGCAAAAAAAAAAAAAAAAAACAAAAAAAAAAAAAAAAAAAAAAAAAAACCAAACATGGAAATGCTATTTTAGGGTTTCAAAGGGGG
>Ga0065711_1005264_pt1 | contig 20780 bp, 19 predicted proteins | sample Hoacrofraction12_FD_59098 | JGI IMG/M metagenome (GOLD analysis project Ga0065711, IMG submission 59098) | Hoatzin crop microbial communities from Cojedes, Venezuela - Epithelial fraction 12 v2 (version 2) | ecosystem: Host-associated > Birds > Digestive system > Esophagus > Crop | place...
GAACTTCTTCCCTCTGAGGGTGACGGAGCCCTGGAACAGGCTGCCCAGGGAGGTTGTGGAGTCTCCTTCTCTGGAGATATTCAAGCCCCACCTGGACAAGGTCCTCTACAACCTACTGTAGCTGACCCTGCTTCAGCAGGAGGGTTGGACTAGATGACCCACAGAGGTCCCTTCCAAACCCCTACTATTCTGTGATTCTGTGATTCTGTGATCCCCCCCTCCAGTGAAGGAGTCCCTTTTCTGTTTGGTAGCTTCATGGGCAAGTTCATGGAGGCCAGAATGCTGCAAAAGCCTTGTGGGCGAAAGCATGCGGAGCAGCGGGGAAGCCGTGGTGTGCCTTCCCCATGCCCTCGTGGGATGCTTTGCGTGTCGCTGGGTTGGGGGTGATGCTGGTCCCCTCGACAGCAGATGCATCACGCAGGGGAAGCTGGATTCACTTCATGCCACCATTGCTAATTTTAGCTAAAGCCGGAACTTCTCTTGTGGCCTGGCACGTGCAATGGGATATTTTAGCGTGCCAGTATTCCCCCTTTTACTGTGGGCTATTAAAACTGGCATTAAGCATTTTCCCCTAAATCTGAGAGAAGTGCACGTGTTCTTTCCCTTGTACCCCTTTCCTCAAGAAGGCGGGCTGTGCCGCGCCGGAGGTTTCGCGGGCTGAGCCGGTGGCCGGGCTCTCGGGAGCTGGTGTCCGGCTTCCTCTGCCCCGCGCCCTGCGCGTCGAGACCTGCGCTGGGCTGTCGGGCTCCTGCGGTTTCGGAACGGGGGTGGATGTGCTGCTTCCCTTTCTTGGCAGCGGCGGCGGGGTGAGGGTGCCTCCGTCGGGCAGTGACGAGGAATCAAAGCTCTGCCAAAATCTTTTACTCATAAGTATTCATTACTGTGTGCATATCATACACTCATTGAAATCTATGAAAAAAAAATATCACTGAATTGTGGAGGTTTTTAAGAAAACCTTTATGTACCTCTTCTCCAAGTTAAATCCATATTTTTACTAAGTTGATCATACACGTTGGTAGCACTGCGTTATGTGTAAATCATACATGTGCTGGAAATCGGCAAGTTATTTCAACATTTTCTACTACTTTTCTGTATCATCAGTTTATTTTGAATGTGAGATTGGACTACAGAATCTCCTGCCTACTTTGTATATTTAAACATGAATTTGATGAAAGCAATGCCCAGATGTCCGAATCGCCCACTGGAAGCAGTAATCAAGAAATGCCAGCTAACGTACCAGGTTAGTTACTTTGCAAAGAATGAATTTGTGTGGGTTGGGGAAGACTCTTTAATCTTAGAGGTGCTAATTGGATAATTGATTCAGGTTCTTGCTTTGGCACATGAACAGTCCCACTGAAGCAGAGGACCCTGCTAGCAGTGGGAGTAACAGTAGGAACCACTTCCATGTACCCCCAAAGAAACCCGGGGTTTGTTTCCGTGTGTTAAGTGTGACCGAGAGCCTGAGATGTATCCTTTAAAGAAAACCTGAAAAAAAGTCATCTGTCATCAAGCTGAATTTAAATCTTTTGTATTGATGTTTCTGGGTGAAGGACAAGGGTCCCCAGAGTTAATCTGGTTTCCTCCATCCCTTTCCCCTGGCCTGATGCCTCCACCCACCCAAATTTCTCTTTTCCAGAGGTTTTGTAGGAAGGCAAGACGTCTTGGAGGTGTCTATGTCTCAGTGGTGTTTGAAAAGGGTGTGACTAAGCTGTTGAGGAGCTTGTCATGTCCAGTGTTCTTCCCTGAAAGCAGGCTAGGTGGTGGACGGGGTCGATGGGGTGTTGCCACTCGTTATACCACTTTCCAGGGCAAAAGGTGTCCCGTGGTTGGGACCTGCGCCGTGTGGGAATAACTGGACTTCAAAAGTTCTTCCTCAGTTTGGGGACTGTATCTCTAGATGCAAAGGAGAAAGATAAGGAAAGTGTGGTTTAGATGTGAAGCCTTCAGAGGGCGAGTGTTTCTTTTGATCTCACTTCAAAGGGGACGTGTTTACATTTGTTTCTTGGGCTCCCTGTCCGGCAGCCCCCCGGGGTGCCAGGGCCTTCGGAGCGGGGCTGGCGGGGCGAGCAGCAGCCTTTCTGCGAGCTCAGCTTTGGAAGAAAGGGGTAAACGTTCTTGGCAAAGATGTAAAATCCCCGTGCTCTCATTCCGTTCCCCTTTCTGAATCTGTTAAACGTTGAGAGCTCCGAGTCTCTTTTACCATTTTTATTTTTTGATTTTGGAATATTGGTCGTTGGCCATCTGATAATATATACCTTCTGCTGAAAAAATGCAAAGACCTTTCTGTCTATTGAGCCACAAAGGTATTGCTGTCATTGCTGAATGTATGACTTTAGACCTTCTGAAGGCCAAAGCGTGGTGTTTCTTGTGGACGGCCCCTCTGAATGACACCAGGTCCCATCAGTGTCCTGCAGTGATGCTGGTGCACTCTGAAAATAGGCAAGAGAGGAATAAGCTTGGATGTTGCTGAAATTATTAAACAGTTTATTTTGTGAGCTGAGGACAGGTTAATTTATTGTCTTATGGTATCTAAGCAGGCTGCTTCAGTAAGCTCTCGCGTTCCTTTTGGCTTGTAATGACCCCTCGCTTACCCCTCCATCACCACTTGCTGTTTAAAACGGTTTTAGGCTGCAAAAATGTCTTTGGTGCATCTCTGACATAGCGCCTTTGTCTTGTTTATTTTCTCAGGAGCCCTCGACTTTGAACATATTGAAGAGCAAGCGGAGGGGATCTTTGGCGGAAGGAAAGTATCTCTTCACTGGTGCTAATCCAGGGGTAGCTCCGAAGTTCCCAGCTGCAGCCCTCAGGGCTCCCGAGGCGTGGGGATTGCAGCTGAACGCGAGGTGGTGGCTGGGACGAGGTTGGAAACAGCCACCACAGTGACCTAGGCTTGGTTTTCCTGAAATGCCTTTGATACAGCTCAAAGTAGTGTCCATTTGGGTTAAAAGCTACGAATAAAGGACAGGGGTCCTTCAGCCAGGAAAATCTTCACATGTGTGGGTGAAAGCCAGGTTGGAGGATTAGTGCATCTGAGCTGAACGCTGCAGTGAAATCTTAGGTGGAAAAGTTTGTGTAGGCAAGGACTGGGCCTTCTGCTGAGGTAAATGCAGCACTGAACGGCACAGGCATGACAGAGCACAGCAAGCTGTGCCTTCCCCGCCTGCCTGCCTGCCGCAGCGGCTGAGAGCCCTTCTGAAGTGGCGTGACGGCACGTCAGGGACAGGCTCCAAGTACTTGAGCTTGTCCTTAAGCTGCTCAAAGCTGCAGCTGTTTTCTGTAAACCCAAGAAAACTGGTTTCTGAAATGAAGGTAGAAGGGGAGGGAGAGATTCACTTACAGAATTAAGAGCCAGAATTTTTAATGTAAGCGTGCAGGCTCAGTTGGAAGCAGAACAGGGAGAAGATTCAGGGGGCACTGATAGGATACAACAGGAGTTTGTCACGCTCAGAAAAGAAGTGCAGGGGAAAGAGCGGGAAGAGGAGGATTTCAGGTGCTTCACATAATTAGCATTGCAACCTGGACACTGAGGTAGGGTTTTATTTCATCGGTAGTGAGAAAGGTTGGTACCAGGAATGGGCAAGAACAGTTTGAGCAATAGGGCGAGGCTGACATAGGGACAAATACTTTGGCATAGTCTGACCCTGAAAAATGTAAGCTGGACAAGGTAAGCTGAGTGAGCCGTGATTAATGAGATGCTGGAGTAGCCTCCCTATTAAGCAGTACACCAAAAAACCCTGTGTGTCTGAAGATAGTGCTTTATTTGATAAATTTCCCCTTTATTGGAAAGTAAGAAAAAAGATTTTCTGCTGCTGCTGACTGGACTTCAGACCTTGCTGGGACATTCAGTCTAATATGGTAGTGAACTCTGCGCTCTGTTTTCAGTGAGGAGAATACACCGCTGGATTTGGACGACCACGGTGGCAGAACCTTTCTCAGAGTTCTGTTGCATTTAACGATGCATGATTATCCTCCTCTGGTGTCTGGAGCGCTGCAGCTACTCTTCCGGCACTTNAGTCAGAGACAAGAAGTCCTTCAAGCTTTTAAGCAGGTATGTGTGTGTATTAAGGGCGTTATTCCTCATCTGAATATATATGTATTGCAGCTGAAAACAATCCTTTTGTGCAACTAATGAATTGCATTCGTGTAAGGTTCAACTGCTTGTTACCAGCCAAGATGTTGACAACTACAAGCAGATAAAACAAGATCTGGACCAGCTGAGGTCCATTGTGGAAAAGTCGGAGCTTTGGGTGTACAAAGGCCAAGGTCCTGATGAGGCTATGGATGGAGTGCAAGGTGAAAACGAGCACAAGAAAAAAGAGGTAATTGGGTTGTGTTTGCGCAAATTCATGTGTTAGTATTTTATGAAGATGTAACTGTTCCCAGAAATGTGATAAACCCCCCATCTTTCCAGCACGCTGCATAGCCTGGTGAGGCTCTCTGTATGGCTTTTAGATTAAGGCAAGAGTAAGAGGAGAGCTGGAGCTAGTTGATGCCCTGAAGTGGAAACTGCTCGGGATTAGCAGCCACTGAAGTGTCATCTTCAGGCTCTGCCAGAGCGGTTGGTTGGAGTTTGCTCTGGCTCCTGACGTCTGTCCTGTCAGCAATGACAGATTGCTGGGGTTCTGTATGGTCAGAAGTCCCTCAAATGGTGAGAGGGCAGAGCTGTGAACTGTTCAGGTGGTGCGTTTGGAATCATGGCACTATGGTTAAAAGAAAGAAGAGAATGGTGCTTCATCTGTACCTGATAATACGGGACTTGCTTGGCATGCACATCTGGCTTTGAACTGATTAAACACCTTTGCCTCCATATAAATTGTGATGGAATAGAAAAGGCTGGGTGAGGGAATTCAAGAATAGTCCCTGGGTTATGAACATTGGTTGTTGGAAGTAAATAAAAGTAATTTACTTGTTGCTTTCCTTGTGCATAGTGCTGTGAGGCATCCCTTGATATCTATGCAATGGCAGTTCAGTAATAGTAGAGGGGGAGAGGAAGTGAGAAGGGTTTTGGGGGGAGACATGATTACAGACAGAAGGTGACAAGCAAAGGAAAGAACAGGAGGTTGCTGTCTGTAAAGAATCATCCCACCCTCACCTTATTTTATGATACAGAGATTAGTGTGACTTGACAAGATATTTGTATGTATTTTTCTGAGACCATCAGAAAGTAGAAGGAATGGCATTCCTTTCCAGGAGGAGAGCAGGCAATATCCTAGAATGGTGATTTTAGCCTTCATGGAGGCAACTGTGTAAGCTACTAATAAATTCTCTGATTTTATCCTCAGGAAGGTCACAGCAAGTCCCAAAAGCCTGAAAGTACCAGCAGCTACAACTACCGTGTAGTAAAAGAGGTAAAACTTTGATTCTGGATAGTTATATGGAAGTGTCGATGAGTAACGCAGCTCTGGAGAGCTGCAGTCGGAGGGAGGCACCCGGGAAAGTCTGAGTCACTCTTCCATTGTGGAAACTATTTGCTGAGTAATAACATATCCCAACTTGAATGAGAAGCCAGGAATATAATAAGCACGACATGTGTATGGTTTCCTTAAGAATGGATTAGTGGGAAGCACAACATTTTGCTGCTGTTACAATGGTAACACAATATTTTTATTGTTAAGGGCATTGAAGGAAGTAAGCAAGTGGAGCAGCTGTTTAATTTTCCCTGCCCTGAGTAGCTTACACTCAAAACCACCGTGCTGTTGAAATTTAATTTCAAAAATCCCAGACCAAGAGCATGCGTTGGCGCTGGTGTGCTGTTAGCTGATGGGATTGCCATGGCACCGTGCTGTGGAGCCCGGCGCCGGGTTCAGGGGACACGGCGGCATTCTGCAGGACCAGCCCTAGTCAGAGGGGTGGTGGATGTTGCCCAGGCCGGTGAGCCAACAGATGAGGTGATAGTGCTGCTGCCACACGACTTCCCTCGCCCGTGCCGGGTGGCACGAGGCTGTGCTGGCTGCTGCGGCGCTGGGGTGGGGGTAGCTGCTGCTCGAGCAGGCAGCACCCACCATCGCTCTCCCGGAGCTTCTTGGTTCCCCCTCGGTCCTTCTGCACCTCTGCTGTTGTTGCAGGAGCAGCCAGGCCTTAGCCTGCTCTTAGCTCCTCGCCTCGAGACCCCCAAACCTCATTTTGCTGCCTAGAGCTGCTCTGGTCCGTGCAGATGCATTTCTTTCACTCTCTGCGAGCCGCCTGGCGTGTTCTGAAATAAAATGCGGAATTTCAGCTCTAAAGCCAGTGTCTTCTGCAGATCCTCCTGCGGCTGAGCAAGCTGTGTGTTCAGGAAAGCGCCTCGGTCCGGAAGAGCCGTAAGCAGCAGCAGCGACTTCTGAGGAACATGGGAGCTCACGCGGTTGTTCTGGAGCTGCTGCAGATCCCTTACGAGAAGGTTGGGTTTCTGTACGGCTGGCACCGTGCTTCACGTCACGTTGACGGGCTTTTAATACCTCCTCTGAATCTCCTTGAACCTTCCACCTTTATACTGCATGCAAAGAGACTATTTTAACTGTCCACGCTTCAAAAATAAGAGTCTTTGCCTATGCAGTGTTGTGCACTATCTCCTGAAGAAATATTTGCCCCTTGTAGGTCAGAGTAAGACCAAGGCTCAGCGCTCAGCTTTTCACGGGAGGCGTGCACTGCCTGGAAGTTCAGCTGTGCTGGTGGAAGCCAGACCCTCGTTAGTGCGACGGGGCGGCCGTGTGGCAGCCATCCCGGGAACACAGAGCGAACCAGGGTCCCCACAGGGTTCATTAGCAGGTCTGCCCAGTAGTCAGACGCAGACCCTCCCGGTTGCAGGGTCCCACACTCCCCTTTAGAAATGAAGGAACATCAGCTGGCTGTCCGGGCGAGGTCTGCTGTCCTCGTGGAGCCGTATCCGAGTGCCGTGTAATGCCAGCCACGCAGGTTGAAGCCTGCTGTGACTGGGTTGCTGTACGGTTTGAGGTTGCCCAGCACCTTGTTGTGCTGAGGAAGCACGCCCTGAGCTCGTCAACGGGTACTTATCGCTGCAGAGGTGAGGGGGCTCTGCATATTTTCCCCATCACTCTGCTGTCCTCTGTTCCAAACTCTATGGATTTCTGAGAACCCTGATTAATGTTAAGCTAAGTCTCATGCTGTCTTGCTTCATGTTTTGCTAAAAAATCAGCAGCAAGAACACCCTCCAGCACCTCTTGTCACCTTTCTGTCCCATGCATGTGAAAGCATATTGGACAGGCGGTGTGGAAGGTGTTTCACCCTTGGAAATATATGGAACTCCTTAAAAATAAAAGCAGACGCTGATTTTTCCAAACTGCATTTTATACCATCAGTGGACTGGTAATCCACACTGATGTCAGAGGAAAGGCACCAGTTCCTGAACTGTACTTGGAAGCGTGCAAGCAGTCTGCAGATTCCAGTAAATATAAATTGGGCTTGACGGTTGCAAGAATAACTTTCCATCTCCTCTTTGCCATGAACTACCTATCTGTCGCTGCTGACACGCGTTTCGATGGAACATGGCAGTCTTCCTCTGTAGCCCCAAGGTGATGATGTGTGGTTTGGCCAACGTGCTGGTATGTTCAGAAGTGTAAAAGTGACTGAAGCACGTTGCCGGCAGGCTTGGCCATGGACTATGCAATTTTAGAGAATAAACTACTGTAATTTCTATCATGGTCTTTATTTCTGGTGATCTTTAAAACTGTGAAGCAGGCCAAACTCATCCCTAATGTCTGTGAGCTGGGTGGAGGTTTGTTTTTCTTCGGAGTGTGAGAGAGACGTGACAGTTCCCTTGCAGAGCTGGAGCTGCGGCTCATCCCGTACTCACCTGAAAGTGAACCTGCAGATTCTTTTTAACCCCATCTTATTTGTCATGCAATCACAGGCTGAAGACACGAGGATGCAGGAGATAATGAAGCTTGCACACGAGTTTTTACAGAACTTTTGTGCTGGGAACCAACAGAACCAGGCATTACTGCACAAGCACATAAACCTGTTCCTTAACCCAGGGGTAAGAGTAACCTCATGCCGTGATTTATTCTTTTTTGTAGCAAGAAAAGAGAATGGATTGTCCTTGGTGATCGCCTCTGGGCTTGTTCTGATGGAAGATTGGTTGAAAGGGTCACATTTTGTTTTCATTCTGCAGCCTTGAAAGTTGGCAAGATCTGTTTGTTTCAGCGTAGAAAGTTCAAGAGGCTGAAATGGACTGAAAAACAGGCTGAGATATGAGCTGTTGTGTTGAAAGATTAGGGTCCTCAGAATTGTTCTTTTCAGTCCTGCACCCTGCAGGAGTGCTGACTTTATCCTGACCTCTGTGTGGGTTTGGTGGTGTGTTTATTTTCTAATTTCTCTCTTTCTCTCATCCTCTCCATTAGATTCTGGAAGCAGTAACAATGCAGCACATTTTCATGAACAACTTCCAGCTTTGCAGTGAGATTAACGAACGCGTTGTTCAACACTTTGTCCACTGTATCGAAACACATGGCAGAAACGTTCAGTACATAAAGTTCCTGCAGACAATTGTCAAGGCGGAAGGAAAATTCATTAAGAAATGCCAAGATATGGTAATGGCTGAGGTGAGAGCTGCAGAGATTTGCAAGGTCTGAACAGAAGCTTTCGCATACCATTTGGTGAAAATGACAAATTGATCCTCTCGCTTCTGGGACTGCCAAGAAGCTGACAGTTAGCTCTCACAATGCAAAAAGAGCATACAGCTACCAGAAAGCGCAGGCTTTTTTGTGACTGAAGGCTTGCTGAGCTCTTCACCCGTAGGTATAACGAGTGGTCGGTTATTAATGGCACTTACAAGTAACTTTGCAGGCTGCTACAGAGCAGCATATAGGTGGGCTGATGAAGCAAGGGTGCCTTTCTCTAGCAAAATTGGTTAGAAGAGAAATAGCTCCATATCAAAATCGCTAATGCAGAAGGAAAACTTTACCATGATAGTATTTTGATGGAGATTTCGTGTCTTACCAAGGTCTGCATTATTCAGCTGTGCAGGTGCTGAAGGGGGAAAAGTCTGAGGGTCTTCAGAAATTTGGGTGTCTACATAACTGGGAAGCGGAGGTGTCAGGGTAGAAGAGAGAGGTGAGAGAAGGGGGAATAAGTCCCTTGAAGTTGGATATTGGACGTGATCTGTTTGACAGCGCATCGGCGTGTCTGGTGGGATTTTTATTGGCCTCCTCAGCAGGGGGAGCCCAAGGATCAGATTTGTCAAGCGCTGGCCTTTGTGCCTCAGTCTTACTTGGATTCATCGAAGGTCTTAAATATTTCATCCTTCAGCTCAAAAATGGTTTCACGAGCTTCTCGACGCAGTGTCGCGTTTGCGAGGTGCTCAGCAGTCGGCTTCTACAGGGGTCAGCGGCTGCTGAGAAAAGGGGGGCTTGCCTTGGGGTTGCCTTCTGGGTTTTATCTAGCTGAGCCCTGCAGGATGAGAGCCCCAGGTCCCTCCGGCTGCCTGCTCCGAGGTGCCCAGCCCGGAGCAGCTCTTGGTTTGCTCATTCTCATTCCCTTCGTGGAGTTGAGGAGGTCTGAAAATGCAGGCAGCCGGCTCTCAGACGTGAAGCTGATAGAAACCTTCAGTGTGTGACTTCACGTGTCACTCGCTAGCCTTGGAAAATTGATGATGTTTGTTCAGAAGGGTGGAATTACTGAGCCCTGCAGTCCTCCCATCCGGCGAGCCCCTGGGGCGTTGCTCTGAACCAAACGGCGTGTCTGCAGCTAGCTGCGTGAAAAAGTCAGCTGAGGCCGTACGCGCGGAACGAAAAGGCACAATGGAAAGTCACAAGCTTCTTGGCACAACTTCTGTCTCAGCAGTCGCTTGGACTGCCTTTGAAGTTCCCCAGCAGTTCAGAAGTGGTAAATCCTTCAAGAGAAAATGTCATGCCCGAGCCCTCTGTCCCGTGGAGGGGGCACAGGAGGAATGCCCAGCTGACTCGGTGGGCTGCACTCCTTTTAAGTGCCTAAAGAATAGCTAAGCGGGCTTTGATCTGCTGACGGAGGGCTTTTCTCTCTCGGTAGCTGGTGAATGCGGGAGAAGACGTCCTGGTGTTTTACAATGACAGAGCCTCCTTCCAGACGCTGGTGCAAATGATGAGATCAGAGAGGGATCGGATGGATGAAAACAGCCCGCTGATGTACCACATCCACTTGGTAGAACTGCTGGCCGTCTGCACAGAAGGCAAAAATGTCTACACAGAAATAAAATGCAACTCCCTGCTTCCTTTGGATGACATTGTTAGGGTAGTAACCCACGAGGATTGCATACCTGAGGTGAGGGCTGGCCGGAGGCGCTGGCCTGTCTGTATTTGAAATGTGCTGGCTTGGAGTGGGAGATGTGGTATCCCCGAGTCTGGCCTGGGAGAGGCGGCGGGGCGGGTGACAGAGAAGACAGCGGAGAGCTGGGAAACTCTGTTCCTCCCCTGCTTCTGCTATCAGCAGCCCCACTGCGTCTGGATAGTGAGGCAAAATCGGTTTATACTGGTTTCCTTGCCCTTAAAATGGGGATGCGATGCTGTCCTTGCTTGTTTTATAGGGATCGTGAGGCGGAGAGGTTTATGGCGTGTGCTCTAACCTTGAACAGATGGTTCTGCAGAACTGGAAGTGATTGTTATGCTGACGTTTGGTCTGCAGTAATCCTGGTGGTTTTTATTGGATGATGTCTTGCTATTCATGGCATTAAATTTCACCAGTGCTTAAATAAAAGGAAGAAGTAGAACTACAAATGATTTATATAGCAGTTTTAATGTGACATTATGTTCATTCATAATACCATTCAGGTTTTTATTTTTTAATAGTAATTTTTTTCCTCCGCTTTTAGGTCAAAATTGCGTACATCAACTTCTTGAATCATTGCTACGTGGACACAGAAGTAGAAATGAAAGAGATTTACACCAGTAATCATATGTGGAAGCTGTTTGAGAACTTCCTAGTTGACATCTGTCGGGTAATGATTTCTGTATCAGGGAACTGAATTACAAAAGCTTAAATGAACCTGTTTAGTATACAGCAGGAAGAATAAGACAGAACAGTGCAACAAGGCAATAAGTACGCTGAATACTGCGTTCCTTCAAATTTATGCGTGCCTTCTTTTCCTTACGCCTGTGGATTTCATTAGTCATATTCCATGGAACGCATTAATATTTTCCTTGAGAAAAAAAATGAACCCGACAAACCTCAGAAAAGCCCCACACCCTGCTCTTTTGTCTAATGCGTTTTTCTGTTCTGCCACCTGGCTTGCATATTCTGGCCAGGGTAGTGAGCTCCTTCCCGAGCAATAGTCAACACTTTTTGGCAGGTCAGGACAAATTTTTTCCAAGCTTGGCATTTGTTTGGCCATATGGCTTTTTGCCTGGGATTCCAAGTATTTCCCCATACGAAAGCATTACACCTCAGTCCTCCCTACCCTACTGTTTTCTTTCCTCTAAGGCACTCTGGTTTTTTCCTTTCCTGCTAAACATGCTATATGCCAACACATTAAAGCAGTAACAATATTGGGCTTCTGCTTTTGTGTGTGCTGGAAATGCAGAGATCCAGGCGTCATAAATATCTTTGTGTCAGGGAACTGCTGTGAGCAGAACATGCAAAATCAAGAATTTTAGTCTGTAACACTAATTAATCTCCCTTGGTTGAACTGCTTCTGACCAAAGAATTGAATTGTCTTGCAGGCTTGTAACAACACCAGCGACAGAAAGCATGCTGACTCCATATTGGAGAAATACGTTACAGAAATAGTGATGAGTATAGTCACCACTTTCTTCAGTTCCCCCTTCTCTGATCAGAGCACTACTTTGCAGGTAGGACAACCTAGAGAGACAGAGAAGTGAAAATATGCTGCCAGCGCACTGATATTCATTCCACTTCGGTTTCATTTACCGGTTAAAAAGGAACACGCGTGTTTGGAATGGGGGAGCAGATATGTATGCTTTGACGAGGGTGTTTCTTTGGCTGTAGAACTGGAAGGATTTATAGGTCAGGGTAGAGATGTTTTTCTAGAGAGGCTGAAGTGTCACGTTCCTTCATTAGTAGATTCAGCTCTGTGCTACCACAGAGATCACACAGGTCTTTTGGAGAGAGTTTCTATGTGTCATTATCAGGTTCCAGGTGAGAAAAATCACACTGCAAGTAGGGAAATGAAAGACTGGTCGGTGGTTTGTACTGCAGTTGTATCTAAGGGCTCCTCTTTGCAGCTGTAGATCAGAGTACGGTCGAATAAGATGATGTGGGCAGGAGCAGGAGAGCAAACAAGCGATTTTGCTCAGGGGTAGTTTGGCACGCGAGCTGTCTAGCAGTGGTGAAGCAGTAGCACGGCAGCAAGGAGTTCTCCAGAGCGCCATGAAGAAGGAAGATAAAGCTTTGGTTGCAAGCTTTGCAGACAGGAGGAGGAGGTGTTGCGTTGCAGAGGGCAGTGGTGATTGTTTAAAGAAAGCATGCTTTTATAGGAAGGTTCTAATTTCCTTTAAAAACAAAAAAAATTTGGTGTTTTTCATTAAGCTGGGTAATTCTTTGTCGTCTTCAAAAGTTGGGGAGATGTGGAGGAAAAGCTGGGAACATTTGTGAAGTGACAGAAAGTAGAGATTTCCCCTGCAGAAGAGCAGTGTCAGGACGTTGCCCTCGTGTTTGTATTGCAGCACAAAGATAACATCGTGCTTTTATTCACAAATAACATTGTGGGAGGAGTGTGGGTGGAGTGGTCAGGTGCCTGGCAGGTCTGTCAGAAGTTGGAGTGTGGTAGTTGTTGAAACTTGATGCATCCTCGTCGTGCCAAAGGCGGTCATTGGGAGTGCAAACTCCAGGTTTGTCACTGAACGCGGCTGGCAGCAGGTGAGGAGGCATCTGGCTCCCGAAAGTGGCCATAAAGGGCGCTTGGCAATTGATGTGTCAGTCCCTCGTCCAGGAATTTCTGCTGACCCTTTGGATCGTGGTGCACTGCCTGGGTGCTGCGGTGCTCCAGGGCAGCGCACGTGGAACTGCGGCGTGACCGCGTCGGGTCAAGACCTTTACCTGCTCAGTATGAGCAAGAACGTTCCTGCTTTTCACTCGCTGCCTGCCCGTATCTCTGCCCTCCCTGAGGCAGGCCGAGTGCTCAGCCCGTGTCTGGATGACCGGTGGCCAGCCTGATGTGCCAGCTGCTGGGCGTTCAGCACAGCCCTGCCTCTCGCAGGCTGACGCAGCCCTCCTTACTCCACCAAGGAGACGGTCACACCGACAGCAACCGCGCTGCGCTGGAGGTTGGCTCAGATGCTCTCAGATTGCCAAGCTATGGGCATGGCCTGCGACAGGAGCGCAGCGAGCTGCGGCGGCTCTGTTTGGGCTGAGCAGCTTTGGTAGGGTTGTGTCTCAACTCCCGCGAGCCTGAGCAGTCCAGCAGTTGGTTTGCTCCTCGTGTGACTTCAAAACGCCAGCTGCTATCGCGGTATCAGCCTCCATGCGAGTTTGTCAAAGCTTCATCTAAGGAAAATGAGAAATTGAGATCGTTAGCCTTGTTCCCCAGGGTGCTGCCCTTCTCTCTCTCCTCTGTTCCGTGCACCTTGGCTCTCACGCTTTGAATTGTCATCTCTGAGAGTGCAGCATTTGAATACACTTCCTTACCATCATATTTTACCCATCTGTCAATTTTATGTCAGCAGTTTCTCTTTAGTTTCTCAGTCTCTCCCTCTGTGTAGCAGGATGAAGTAACTTATTTCACCTCTCTCTTACCATCTCGGGTGATAGCTCTGTCTTACCCTAGATTCATCTTTCCATCTCGTCAGTTAAAAGCTCTGTTTCTCTCCCTTTTTCTGCCTGTCGAGACCCTTGCCCGTAACCAGGGACTCTCCCGTCCGTGGGGTACAGCCCGCTGGACCGCCTGGCTCCGCGCATCGCTCCGCTGGGTGGGATTTTTCCCCGCAGGGCCATCTGCGGCCGCTGCTACCCGGCCTGGTGCCGCCGTCTCCGCAGGCGAGTGGCCGTTGCCCCGCTCTCTCCGCGTTGCCTTTTGGATCCGGTGACTCCCCGTCCTTTCTGCCGCACCGTGTCATCTCGCTCCTTCCCCTGCGAGCCTCTTCTTGTCTCGTGCTCCTTCGTGTTACGGCTTGTTCGCCTGAGATTGTACCTCCTTTGAGTCAGGGCCAGCCTTGCTTGTTCAAGGAACACCTTGTACATCTGTCATGCAGTTAAAATAATACGAAATTAGGAGAACATAAATATGTCTTTTCAGAGAGCGGCTGTCCAAACCTTCCTCTTTAGCAAGTTCTGTTTAGCCCGTTTGCCTCCTAAGGGTGCTGCTGCCCAAGGCTTTGCTTCGCAGGCGTAGTTGGAGGCACGTGCAACACGGAGTAAATTTCTCATTTGATTTGTTGACCTAGTTTAAGTAAATAAAATGTCTCTGAAGCTTTTTAGGACCGAAAAGTCTCTAAATATGAACTGAAAGGAGTTCCTGGGTGGCCTAAAGTGCGGGTATTTTCAGTGCCCTTGGAGAGTAATGCTGTGTGCCGTGTGTTTGGCGATTGGGCTATTTCTAGACAGGTTAATAGCTGTTTGCCTCTTAGTAATTTTTGGTTCTTGAGTTTTGATTCTCCTTTTGTACATTTCATAATGGTGTTATTTGATTAATTGATCTAGTAGATTTAATTATCTAATAGATTTGGCTTTTGCACCTAACTCCACTTTTTTCTTACAAACAGGCATTAATCTTGACCAGAATAAAAGAGGTATTTTTTTCACTGGTTCCTAAGTCTTGTGAGCTTTGCACTGTGGTGTAGTTCACTTAGCTGATAGAAACATTACATAGCGGGTAGGCACGGGGCCACGGGATATTCCCTCTCAGTGTAAGTTAGTTTGAAATATTTAAAATGCTCTTTCCTCTACAAGTAAAATAGATGAATTGTTCTACTAAGTAATTCCTGTGCAAAACCAAGCAGGGAGTTTTGGTCAATATTGTTGGGACGTTGCAGAGATGAAAGAGCAGAGCTCATGTGCATGTGTGTGTTGGAGTACCTCACCTGTCTGCGGTGGAAGATCACCTTGCAAGACACAGGGCTGAAAACCACACCTGAATTTTGGCTGATCCATAGCAGCTGCAGTGTTTGCCACTAATGACTACCTGTGTGCGAAGTAACAAGCGCGCAGCTGGCTGCTTCAGTAAATTAGATACCAGCTAATAACACTTGAAATGACGAGTTTTCAACTCTGGAGCAGTGCTGCTGTTTAGCCAAGAGCAAAGCCCCATTTACCTGTGGACTATTGAGTCAGCTACTGGTCAATGCTAAAAGAAGGATCACTGTGTGCCAGGCTTGCTGATAACTCTGATGAAACAGATGAAGATGACTGCTTATTTCCTTTGCTTAGTCAGCCTTCAATTACTTGAGGCTTTACGCTTTAGAAGCTGTCTATTTAATATTTCCCTTCCAGCCCTCGTTCCTACCCTTCCCATTCAGTTGCTGATGGTGTGGTAGATCTGCTGTCTACACCGTGAAGTTGCCTGACGAGTGGATGCAGACCAGTTAGAAGTGACTGGTGTGCGGGGAGTAACCGGTATGACCTCAAGGTGATGCTGATGCATCTCAGTATGGCGTGAAGAGTTTGATTTTTCTTTTCTTTGCCCTTGTGTTCTAGACTCGCCAGCCTGTGTTTGTACAGTTGCTGCAAGGGGTGTTCAGAGTGTACCATTGCAACTGGCTAATGCCGAGCCAAAAGGCGTCAGTGGAAAGCTGCATTCGGGTCCTCTCAGATGTAGGTAAGAAATGGATGTAGTCAGACCTAACTGCTGCAAACGTGGTCACCCCGTGTTTGCTGCTTCCATGTCATCCTTCCGAAAAGAAACTGGAGGTTACTTCCAGCGGGTGCCACTTGCAGATAACTCGGAGCCAAGGCAACGTACAGAGCCAGAATTACGTTGATGTGTTGTCGTGGTTGAGCAATAGATGTTGTCACTGTAACCTGCAGTGCTTTCTCCATTTAACCTCAAAACTCCCCGCAGTCCTGCTGAGCTGCAGCAGGGAAATAGTTCTGTGCCGCTCCTCCCAGTCATTTGCTCCACTTTTACTAGCAAGAGGAGTAATTTGTACTGCGTATGAGGCCAAACACGGTTGGATAGGTGTACGTGTGTGTTAACGTGAGATGTTGGGAGTGTGTGTATAAGGCTGGGTTCCTACTCCCACACTTCAGAGACAGTGAAGAGCTCTGAGGTGTGAAAGCCTTTCAACATAATGCTGCACAGAGGTCTGACCCGTTACCCAGGGACTGAGCGTTGCGTTGTTTCAAATGCACACGGAGGCGGTCGTAGAAGGAATTGCAAGTAGAGCTTGTCTTGTTCTTGCCTTGGTTGCAGTATGTGGGCTGCAGGAGTCGATTCTTACCAACTTTTGCTTGTTGCAGCCAAAAGCCGAGCCATTGCCATTCCTGTAGACTTGGACAGCCAGGTGAACAATCTCTTCCTGAAATCTCATAACATTGTGCAGAAGACCGCAATGAACTGGCGAATGACTGCAAGGAATGCTGCCCGCAGAGACTCGGTGCTCGCTGCCTCCAGGGATTACCGAAACATAATTGAAAGATTACAGGTGACTGCACAGCACCCCTTCCTCCTTTGATTAGCGCTTGCTCCCGGGCCTGCACAAAAGGAGGAATTTACAAAGTAGAAAGACCTTTGGGAATGAATTAACTAGTCAAAGTGCCACATGGTAATCAAGTTAGCTGATGCTGAATGTAATAATACTGTAACCCTGTGTGTAAAATCAAATGTAAGCCATTGTATCAGGACAGGTAACGGATCGTGCATGGCTAATGGGTGTAGAAGTACTCACCGCAGGAGATGTTGGTATTTGAAGGTAGTGGTACTTGAAGCATTCTTGTTCCACCGTTGGTAACATTTCTTTGATAGGACAGGACTTGTGCATCATCACAGCCTTCCAAACTCCAGTGCTTTGCTCCTTCTACACCAAAACTGTCCGTTTTGGTTACAATGAAAGGTGCCACAGCCCTGCCTGGAAGCCACAGCGGAGCTTGAAGTAGATAGGTGTATGGATTCCTTGTCCAACAGTTGCAGCCACAGTCATTCCCTGAAACAAAGTGTGCCCATTCCTATGCTTTTTTTGCTAAAAAGGCTGTTAAAACATGACGCTTCAACAGGGACTGACGTGTTACAGCTGTACTTTGTGTTCGGATCTGTAGGCAGTTCAGTGAGGCCTTGTTTATACCAAATGAAAGTCGTCATCTTGAATGTCACCTTTATCCTTGGAAGATTCAGTCTCTCTTCAAAAGCTTTTTCTGGCAAACAGTTCAAACTTTACATAAACTTAACATTACGTCATGTAAAAACACCTCCCAACCCATTCTCATGGAAATAGCTTCTCCCGCTGTATCTGTTCCTGTCTGTTTGTCCATCTTGATTGGATTCAGCTTCCTTTCTGGCGTGAGAAGTATTTTCTGCATGTTGAAGTGTTAGGATTAATGTGTTCACTTTTAAGGTAGCTACAGCTTTCCGAACGTCAAGGAAAAGGGGAAGAATTTGATTTTTGCAGAATTTGAACAGTAGTACTTTTTTGTCAGTTTGTGTAAGCATAAACAGCCTGATCGTTATCACAGACTTTCAGTGCAGCTGTGAGTCTGCATTTTTCTTCCTTGTATATCAACAAGAGCACCTACACAGATGGGGCGGGTAGGGGAGCTAGGTAATCTGGGGGACTGCTGGAAATCAGGGCTTCCTTTGCTAAGACAACTACTGAACAATAAAACTGAAAGTCTTCTCTGACCAAACTCTGAGGTCTTTAATGTAGTTTGTCCAGGCTGGACAGACCTAACTGTCCTGTCCCTCTTTTGCGGTTTGTAAAATTAAATTTTCATGTAAATTTATTTGTATTTAAAGTTTGTTTCAAATCTTGATATGATTATGTTCTAGGACATAGTATCCGCTTTAGAGGATCGCTTACGGCCCCTTGTGCAGGCAGAGTTATCAGTACTGGTGGACGTGCTCCACAGGCCTGAACTCCTCTTCCCAGAGAACACTGATGCGAGGAGGAAATGTGAAAGCGGAGGCTTCATCTGCAAGTGAGTTGTCCTGAAGTCTGTCTTGTTGGGAGGGTTTTGTTATGTTTTACTTTTTCCCAGTTTTCCCTTGCCCTCTGGAGCGGTGCCCTCCTGCCCAGCTTTACGTAAAGCAGAGTATTTCGTGATAGGGTAAATGCAGTTTGTCCTCGGGATGGGGGAGGACTGCTTGACGTGCTCTCACAGCTAATGCTTAAAAGCCTCTGGCTTTTCTGCAGGATGGAAGCGTCACAAACAGTAGTATAAACTAGTCAAAAATTGTGAGCTTATCCCTATCCCTGCCTCTAACCCTGGCAGTGCTTGCAAGGTGCTCGATCTTGTAGCGCTTGGCGCTGGCTAGCTGTGTCCGAATGGCTTGTGGTCATCTGCATGGCCCAGTGCAGATGCCTCCCAAATTTGGGGGGAAGGAAAAGGAAGGATTACAAGGTCATTTGTAGGGCAAGAATCCAGCTTCTCGGCTCCCCTCCTGGAGGGGTGGATTATACAGAGAGTTTGTGGAAACGAGGTACCAGAGTAGCAAAGAAATTCTGGGTGGGATGGATTTGTAATGGTGCTATCCAGGACTCGCGGTATATTTTTTTTTTTAACGTAGTAGTATGTGGAATAGTTTTCTTTCTCACTGTTAAGTGTTTGTTCTGGAGGACTATCAAGTCCTAAATCCCCCTGCCCGCTCCCCAATTCCTTTCTGCCTGCAGTCAGGGGGTTTATCTGGCTGTCCTCCTGCCTGCGGAGCTTCTCCAAAGCCTGTGGTCGCGGGTTTGCTGCTGCTCCTGAGAGAACGGTCCCGAGATGGTTGGGTAATGGGGTGGTAGTAAAACTTGTTTGCAGCTTCAACTAGTTAAGTAAGATAGCCACATATATCTTAGCCCATTTTTAGAATAGTAGTACTAAAACAAGCTGTGATTGATTATTTTCAGGTTAATAAAGCATACTAAGCAGCTGCTGGAGGAGAATGAGGAGAAACTATGTATTAAAGTATTGCAAACGCTCAGGGAAATGATGACCAAAGATAGAGGCTATGGAGAAAAGGTAATGTAATTTACAGTTCATCATTCTGTGTTAAACACGCTGTCTTTATTATTCAGTAAAGGAAAATAAAATTCTCACTTTTTCAAGCTGTGTTTTGTATGTGTAAGCACTTGTCTGTACTGGATCAGGAACAAAACGTTTTTAGTCAACTAATAACTTTAAATATAATTTGAAAGGTAAGCTTGTTTCTGTTGCTTTTCTACTTTAGACTTGCAAGTTTAAGTCTTACTCCTGCAGTTGCCAGCATTGTAAAAATATTTAATTTTGTTACCTTTTTATGAAGGATATAACCTCTTTAATTGCTTTCTGAGTCCAGGTGATTCTTCATCAGGTCACATAATCTTAGAACGAGGATATTTTGTAGTTTAATTTACATACATCTGAGTCGTTATCTTGTTAATCATAGCTGGAAACTGTCCACGCACCCACGGTCCTTTTCTTTCCTACATGCAGCTCTTTTGCCTTGAGAAGAACGTTTTTCTGTAGGTACAGCCCTGTTCTCTATTTGCATCAGAAGAGTGTGGATATGCCCATGTGTTTGTGTATCTAGACGTTCCTACAGTCAGTCTCAGAACCCTCGGCCAAGGTATCCTGGGCATTTCTAAGCAGCCTAGGTTATTAACGTGCCCCACGGTGGGTGTACGGAGCGAATATGTGTATGCATACCCCCCAGTGACTGTGTTCATGAGCAGCTGAGAACTGGCAGTTGGGACTGGGACTGGCGGTGGGGTGGAAGGACGCTCGCTGCAACTGGGAGTCCGTGCCCGGGGCCAGACGGCGTCTCCTGTCCCGAAAGTCGTTGCATAGTGCTAGATTCACAGCACAAAAAGGCAGAAGCTGTAGAGGTCAGACAGCTTTGTAACAGTACTAGCTGTTTGTAGCTGGAGTTGCAGCCACAAGGGAGGGAGATGCTCTGGAGGCAGAGGAACCCCTAGCGCGGCCGCGCCGACCGGCAGCTGGGACCTCGCACACGACCCCCGCTTTGGCCAGCCTAGCTGGGAGCGAGGAGGACGCAGCGCAGAACAGAGCACTCTGCAGCCAGCCCGGCGAGAGGCGGGCGCTGGGGACCCGAGGAGGGAGAGCACCGGGCTGCGTGGGTGTGCACGTGCACGGGCTGTCACCCCAGCACACCCAGCTGAGCGCGGGGCGGGAGGCTCCTAGGAGGACACCCGAAGGGTAGGGACGGCCGGCGCTGTGCTCTTCCCGCGTTCTGGTGGAGGTCCAGCCCACCCCCTGCTCCCGCTTTGCTCTAGACCTGCAACCCTACCTAGGGATTTTCTCTTGGAGTAAACTCGTTGGCTTTGGAGGAATGCCCTCGCTGACTGCAAGAAAGCAGCCTGTCTCTGCGGGAGGAGAAGGGGAGCAGGGTAGGTAGGAAAGGGCAGCAACCACAGGTTTGGACTTTCAGCGCGTTGTCCTTTTCTGCTGGAGTGGCAATATCGTGTCCAGTTCTGGGCTCCCCAGTTCAAGAAAGATGAAGAGCTGCTGGAGAGAGTCCAGCGGAGGGCTACGAGGATGAGGAGGGGACTGGAGCATCTCCCCTACGAGGAGAGGCTGAGGGAGCTGGACTTGTTCAGCCTGAAGAAGAGAAGGCTGCGAGGGGACCTTATAAATGCCTACAAATATCTGCAGGATGGGTGTCAGGAGGATGGGGCCAAGCTCTTTTCAGTGGTGCCCAGTGACAGGACAAGGGGCAATGGGCACAAACTGAGGCACAGGAAGTTCCGTCTGAACATGAGGAAGAACTTCTCCCCTCTGAGGGT
>Ga0065711_1005265_pt1 | contig 20780 bp, 11 predicted proteins | sample Hoacrofraction12_FD_59098 | JGI IMG/M metagenome (GOLD analysis project Ga0065711, IMG submission 59098) | Hoatzin crop microbial communities from Cojedes, Venezuela - Epithelial fraction 12 v2 (version 2) | ecosystem: Host-associated > Birds > Digestive system > Esophagus > Crop | place...
TTTTTTTTTTTTTTTTTTTTTTTTTTTTTACACACTCAGCAAGCTAGAAGTGGTGGTCGTGTTCCATGGTTTTCCAAAATGCAGTAAGCTGGCATTCTGCAAGCTCTCTGCAACTAGAGCAGTTGAGTAGTGTGCTCAGAGACAATGCCTATTAACGAAGAATTTTAATGCAAACATGCCCTCCAGTTTGAAAGTGACAAAGCCCTTCATGTCACTAGCAGAAATAATTTTATTTGGAGGGCATATATACTTATTCCACCAGTCACAATACAAATGTAAGTGTATCCATCAGGTGTAATGTCAAGAATTCTCATTTAAATCCTTAGTTTGAACAAAAAGCAATAATTCTGCTCAAAACCAAATAAAACTCCAGGAATTATCGAAGTGTATTTAAATTCAATCAAGATTGTTCATGCCTCTCAAGCACAGAAATCAGCATAAAGCTGTAGCTGTAAGTGTCATTTTATGGAGACAAAAGAAAACATTTTATTATTTGTAAAGTAGACACACCACTCACTGTTCAAAAGGCACTGGATAATTACAGCCACAATAAGATGACAGTTCTAAATTTTGCTACAAAATGTACTGGTTCTAACCAGGCCATTGGGTTCCTTTCATAAATGGAAATTCAGGAGCTCCAATTAACAGATTCTTGATGTGATAGACTTTTAGCAGGTTTTCTTGGAGTGAAGCCAGAGTCTATAGTGTCAGTAGGACTTTGTTTACTTAAATCACAGTAATCATAACAAAGCAGTCTACCACTCAAGCTGCCTACATCTGAAATATTACTTAGAAACAGTAGCAAAAGACTAAAGTTGCATTTACAATCTCCTCTATTAGACTTCCACACTTAATATTGCAAACTGGGTCAGCAAGTACAGAACTGCCAGTACTAATTAATATTTTTTGGTAAGCATTTTCAATGCAAGAGCCTAAGCATAGATACACAAATGGATATATAAACACCTCATCAAAGAGCTTTATTTTCAGGTTTTGACACTGCTGACGTTGGAGGGGAAGAAGCAAGCTCAGTGTAGCCGAAAGAAAATAGTGAAGCTGCTTTTCAAGTTTTTAGATGCAAAGATAGAAATGCCCAGAATGTGAAGTGCAGGCCTTCAGAAGCAAAACCAGAGAACGTGGACTGGTATCTACCACTGTGTGTCTCCTTAGAGATATTAGCATTCTCCTCTCCCACAATGCTATTATCTCCCATCAGCACAGAGCATTTGTTCTGCTTTTTCAGCCATTGAACAGACTAGTCAGAGCACTGACAGTTGCCTCTACAGAGATGCCAGACATCCAGCAAAAGCTACAGCACAGCAGGAAAGTATAGGACTTACTGGTCCCATACCAGTTAGCGACACAGCTCTGGGACAACTGCCCAAATCACTAGCATGTGCTAGTCATGGCATATGTGTTACACTGCACTGTCTGAACTTCCCAGATAGAAAACAGCATTTACAAACACGTATCCCAACAGGACACAATGCAACAAAAGTAGCACAGCCCCCTGTGCTGTAGCTGTTCCCGTGAAGAAAGAATTACTATCTATAATGCTCATGTTTTCAGAAGAAAATGTACTTGTTATACCAGATCTTTACAATTGCTAGTTTGTTTCAGAAGTGTCTAGAAAACAAGTACACAATTCAAAGTTTCAGTGACAAATCATTCTCAACTTGGAGGCTTTTAGACCATAAAGGTGAAAAACAGTCATGCTTTTTCGTTTGCATTGTTGCTTTCCCGTTGACTATGACAGTTACTAGAGTTTATGATAAAGTACACTGTTATAACATGGGACAAGGACAGAGTTTGGTGAAGAGTCTCCTAAGCACTTTCATGCTCCTACACACTTTGGTCTACCAAAAGCTAAGACAGTCCTCAAATGGCTAAGACCTGCTCTAAGTCCCGCCAAGCAGATCAGTTTCTCGGGTATTGTGCTGGCCCAACCATGGTGTTACATGCTGTAGTGCCCCAAGCCAGCTCTGCCTACACTTACCTTGCATGTACGTAGGCCAGTAATACAGCAATAGCTTTTTTACATCTTTCCATACTTCTCAGAGGGTATTCTCACCTTTTTTTGGGGGGGTGGGGGGGCGGGTAAACCTGAACAATGCAGGGCTCTTCATAAAGAAATCAAGGATTTAGATCTAATTGTGATTCTGTGATGAATAACTTATAATAATAATTTATGGCCTAAGAACTAGCAAATATAAAAGCACTCAAAATACCCTTTACAACAACAAATAAACTTTTTTCCTACCCATTCTCTGATAAAAGGCAGAAGACTAGTCTCTACCAGTGAGGACATTAAGTACAATGAAACCTGTGTAGTTGACAACATAATGCTGGAATTAAGGATGTGATCTAGGTCTGGCCTTGTAACTGAAGCTGAAAATTATAGAATAGCTAGTTTAGAGTACTGCAAAGCATAAGGTATTTTATACCTGGATCTTTAGCACTTGAGCACAAATATCATCTAGAATTAAAACTCAACACATTCAGTGGAAGTGGAGATGTTCATGAACAGCACTTACAAATACTTACATAAAGCCCAAAAGTTTGTTCCTTTCAAGTAATTTCAAAGATTATCATACAGAAAGCTATTGTGTCTTAATTTGGACACTTTTCTCCATAAATAAGCAATAGAAAAAGCCTTAACATTTTCATATCAAGGTAGGCACCTGAGATTTCCAGAAACCAAAAATTAAATCTTGAAGACCGTGAATGACATTAACAGAGCCATCATTGCATTACACAAAGTCTTCTGCAGCAGCAGAGGTTTAAGATACCCACCTACCCTGGGTTGTTCATTTCAGCTCATGCATCACTTTTTCCTGTCTCCTCTCTGTCTGCTGCCTTGATTGCAGAAGCACAACTGCTCGTGGAGCTGTTCTGTGAAACAGATTAAAACCATGATCTGACTTTCTCTTTCTGCAGAGTCTATTTCAGTCACTTTGGTTCCCTGACTTATTTCGCAGAGCAATACCACCTATATATGTGCCATCACATCATCCTAAGCCTGTAGCTTCGTAACAACTCAGACGTAGCATTATCTTCCAGCACTGCCCTCCTCCAAACCCACATGTATTGCCCCATCGTGTGCTGGTGGAAGCATCTGTACTGCTACACCACAGAAAGCTTATTCGAGTTAAAGCATCATTTTCTACTTGGTTATTTTTAATCCACATCAGTACCCCAGCCTGCATCAGAATATAGCACCACCAGCACTTTTACTGCCTGCTGGGAGAAGGGAGTACAGGGTCTGTAAAAAAACCAAGACTGTAACTACTTCCCCAGTGGCAGGGTGATACTTTACACATGTGAAAGAATATCTGAAACTCAAGATACAAATCTGCAACTCTCAAGTTATATACACGTTGTAAATTCTTGAAGAATAGTTGTGAGTTCTTGAAGAAAGGCCATTTGATCAACAGCAGCACTACTAAGCATCCAAATAATTGGATACTAGCTAATTGGAAGAGGACAGAAAGCATTAGCTTTAGGATTTTAGCATTTATGGCCATATCTAGGTTAGAATTTACCCATCTTAGAATATCTGAATGATACTTGGAAGCACCAAGCATTCAGACATGACTATTTAAACATGCACCTTCAGTGATGTAGTATCTACTTCATCATTTGTCATGTGATGACAAATTCTGCTGCATGTAGCTACAAGATGCAGACTTTCAGCAAATGACTTTTGAATCTCAAGGGACCTGTATCCCCAAGTCATTCAGTATAGTTATTAGCTCATTATAATAGTATTTCACTTCTTTTCTCATAGTACAAGTGCAATTCTAGTACTGCCCTGTTCTCATAAGAACTTAATAAGATGTATATTATATATAAACTACTTATTTACTGCATTCCCTCATGAGAAAAATAATTGTTAAGTACAAAAAGAGAAAGACTGAACATTTAAAGTCCTATTTTCACAATGTTAGTATGAGGTTTCATACTTTCTTGACAAATGCTACTGCAGTTGAAATCCTGTCACATAGTAAACTATGAATTTGACTGTTTTCATTAACAAATTGCTTTTTTCACAGAAAGCGTCAAGGCTGTAATAAGAGGGCTCTCGAGATAAATGTGACTAAGCAGCAGGAGCTAATTAAGTAGGACAATGAGTAAGCATTTATGGGTGTGATAGGAGACAGCTGATTTAATTGCTAGTCTAATTATCAATTAGAGAATCAAGAAATTACATGTAAGTGAAATATTCTATTTGTTGATAGCTAAATGATTTTTAGAGGCCCAGACGAGCAGTATTCATTGCTATTTTAGGACCACAAGAGGTTTTTTTCCTCTTACTCAAATACAGGTTCTTTGTACTTCAAAAATGTATATACAGTCTTCTCATACTCAAATATTTAAGGCCTTTAGGTCATTTGCTCTATAAAAAAGGCAAATAAAAAGCTAGCAGTTAAGCATTCATACACACTACCTATAAACCACTCAGCTTAGGTCAAAACCTTTCTGCATTTATTTTATAATAAGGATAACAACTGCCCAATGGTGTGAAAAAGTCACATTAACTACTTGCAGTGTGTTTGCACAAGCCAGTTTCCAGACAAAAAGCAAGGGGTCAGGGAACTATTTAAACCCGTAAGGGCAAAGAGCCATTTAGCTACATCCATTGCTGAAATGTTTTATAAAGCAATTGCAAGAAAATAAAATTACCAAAAAAATTATGGAGATCCAAAAATATTAATATATTGGAACACAGTGAGCTTTTTACAAGCTGTAAGTGTTTTTTGGGTTCTTACATATAACCCATAAAGTATGTTGAGGTCTTTCTCAGAACCTCTAATATTAGCATGTAGTTTGTAAAGAACAACATCTACCAGAAAAAGGGATCAGAAAGACACTCTGCATCACAAAACCAATGTTATTTCCCCCTACAATTACCAAAAGATAATTTGGGTGCATATCGAAAGGACCAAAGCACTGGAAGGAGCAGGTTAAAAAAACTGAGAAACAAAAGCAAACACCCATCATAGCACATCTGGTCTAAGCTTTGGACACGTTAACAAGCTAATTCTTATCAGAATAAAAAACCATCATCCTTCAACCATTTTTCATGTCCATCACAATCAATTAAAAATGCTGCAAGTTTTTGGCTGTTGAACAACTCCCTTGTCCAGGTTTAAAATAAGACTCTTAAGAACTTAGTATCCAGAAAGGTGCCCAACTATTTGTTTTCTGCTAAGGGGAGCCTGGCTAATCAGCAAGTTACAGAGTCTAGATAGACATCTTATCCTCTGAAACATGGCTAACTCCTCAAGCAAGGTAACAGCTTTTCATCAGCTTAATCCAAAAATGTTTTCCTACTGAATGACATTTTAAAAAACTACAAGCACTCAAAAACACCCCCAAAAGATTACGGGCAACAGCAAGCGCATGTCTCCTGGTCTCTGGAGGGACATAAAGAAAATATAGCAAGGGCATTTTTAACCTTTCACCTGAGAGATGCGGTCACGGTGTCACCCGGGAGAGCCACCCGTCGGGGCGGGCGGGGCAGCCAGGGGCCGCCGCCAGGGCGAGCCACCGCCTCAGAGAGCGCGCGACAGCCGCAGAGGCCGCGAGTCCGCACCTGCCCTTCCCGCCCTTTCGTAACCGCCGCCCGCACGAGCTCCGCCTCTGCCGCTGTCGCCCAGCAACGCCCCAGCCCCGAGGGCCCGGCCCCGCTGCCGACCGCGGGACATGGCGGATCGCCGCACCGACCGGCCGCGGCTCTGCAACTTCGTAGCGCAGGACGACTGCTGGTAACGGCCCCGGGCCTCCTCCGGCGCTGCTCTGCCGCCGCCTCCTTCCCCTCCCGCCCAAGGCAGCCTCGCGCTCAGCGCCCACTCTCGGGCGGGCGGAGGCTGAGGGGACTTGTCCGTGTGTTTGCCTCGTGTGTGTTTGCGAAGGACGCGTGCTCATTCGGAGGCCTGCCATCTGCAAAAAGCCCGAGGTTTCGGTACCCTCCCGTTGCCTAGTCCCGTGCTGGTACCCGAGCTGAAGCAGCACACGCTGCCCGTGTGCTCCGCTGCTTCCCTCCATTTTCCCGCCCTGCCTGTGTGGCCTGGTGCTTCCTTCCATCCTCCCACTGGGTGCCAGGAGTGGGGAGCAGGGCTGGGACAGAGCGGGGGACAAAGGGTCGTTGCATCAGTCAATAGCAAATGAAAGTGTGTATGAAAGGACATTGGTGCTTACTTTTCAAGTTTTTCAAAAGATGTGTCCTAGAAAATTTGACCTCCAATTCCTAACACAAATGTAATTTGCAAGGAAATGCTTGTTATTTTTTTTTTTATGAAAGCTTTCAAAGTCGTCTTAAATATTTCTCTGTTTGTTTCAGGAAGAAATACATTGAACGTGAACAAGAAGCTGCAAGAAGATGGTCTCACAAATGGGGATTCCTGAAAACACCTCTTGAGGAGGTAAAGTTGAATGGCGTATAATGCAACACACGAAATTTACTTGTACACAAATTTATCTGGACACAAAATCATGAGGGCACAGAAGACTAGAAAAGTACTGAGTATGCTTTAGTAAGCTAGGTTCTAACATAGGAAGTTCATTACTTTTAAGATGGGTTCAAAGTTTCAGTTCTCTGAATAAAATACGGCAAGTGGTAATTTACATGCTATGCATCTTCTGATATATGCATCTTGAGAAACATGACTCCCAGTAGTCTTAACAAGTACTAGATGCACACTGACAGGAAAATATTTCCCCTTTGTCTATCCATATGGTAGTTTAAAAATCTATGGGAAAAGGTTCTAGCTAAATAAATTTTCAGTGGGGGAATTTACAACAAACGAAAATATTTTGAGAGATGTCTATTCTCAGTGATGTTTAGATATTAGAATATAGTAGCACATAATGTTACCTTTGGAATCAAACTATTTCATTGCTAAAGAACAGGACTGCCACTGAATAGTTATAAATGTAGTTTCCATGGGGCTAGAAGTACTTCATCTGTTCTAGGATTTATTGAAAATTCCTGTAGGCATCCAAGTTAGCACCTTTGGAAACTTTGGTCCTCTAGGCTTCAACATCCATCCTCAATAACTATGGTCTCTCATGCATGCCACCTTTGCACATTACGAACAGATCTACAGCTGAGACAAACTATGCATTGTTACTACTGGTGAACATGTGTATTTAGCATTTATTAATCTTTGTTTTGTGGTCACATAAGAGATACATATAAGATCTATTTCTAGCCCTTTTTGGACCAGTGATGTAGTTAAGAGAGTTGGAATCACTCAGCAATATTTAGCCTTTTGTCTGAAATTCAGAATGACATCACTTTCTGAAACAAAAAAATACATTACAATAATTTCCAAAGCACTACAATAAGTAGTCCTGTTTTAGATGGAAAGAACAGGGAGTTCAGATGCAATGAGGGGAATGGTGTAGGTATCAGGTATTACAGCATATTTCAAAAGATAGATTCCAATTTTTAATGTTGATATTTTGGTTTTAGTTGATTGAAGATGAAAAGACAGAAAACGCAAAGCCCAAGATACAGCTTCCAGAACATCTGCAGGTTCGACCTGTGACACCTGTGGAAAAATACATTAAGGTTAGAAAATTAGATTTTAAAATTGCAATACAGCAGTATCTGTCTTAAGAAACCACACAAGCTCTAAAAATCAGTTGTCTTGTAGAGGTGGGCCTTTAACTAAAGGTCAAAGTAAATTGTATTTGCAACCTGAGCAATGCTTTAAAAGCATTCATTTAAGACAAGGAATTGCCCTTTGGATGTGGTTGTTAGTTCACAGAGCTTTCACTGTACATAATCATCTTTCTGTAAAGCACCTCCCCCATGCACTCCTCTGTGACATCTAGTAACAGAACAGCCAACTGTACAGCTTAGTACAGAAGAGTGCTCACAGAGCCTTTTTTGACTGCTGACCATTCATTGCTCAAATATACATACACATGTCTTACTTCAAGGCTTATCATAACCTTAACTCTCAGTCTTAACTATTGGTTAAGATGCAGTCATTTTTCTAGCTTTTTTAAGACCTATCTTCTTTTTGGCAGAGACAATGCCACTGTCCTCTTTAGTGGCACAAATTAGTAAGAAGCCAGTTCTAATAAGCCAATTCATAACTATTTCGGTTTATATTATATGATTTATATTCACATATTCAGAATCTAAAAGTTGTCAAACAGCTGGAAATCAGAGCGGAATGTGACTGATGGTTGATTTATAAATATACAGTATCAGAATCACCAAAGAATAGGATAACTATACTACAGGCAGCTAAATCAGTGACACTGGAAAGGGAACATATGCATAAAAGGAGAAGCAGAACATGCTAGCAAAAAGGAAGGTTAGTCCACTTGGAGAAGATTAAGGAAACAAAAGAGACTGGAAATTCCTACTTGCTGAACTAGCTTTCTTTCAAAGGATTCCAATGGTGGGGAGGTAGGTGAGGAAGCAGTAAAAGCTTTTACTGAGATTAAATTGAAACAAAAATTAAGAGCTAGTGCCGAGTGTGGCAGAGAAATGAAATGGCAGCATTTCTGCCATTAGTGCTACTTGTTCTTCAGTTTTGTCTCAAGCCTCCAATTTCACTGAAGTTTACCTCTGTTTCAGCATAGTGAGGGTGTATGTGTGTTAACAAATCGCAGTTACCAGCTGCTACAGTAGCATTCGTAGCCTGGTGCATACTGAAACAGGGATCATAGTTTCAATTTCACCTCAGAATTTTTATTTGCTAAGGAAGATACAGATTAGCTGTGATTTAGGTCACCCTTTACATATTCAGAGTGAAGTTTCTGAAGTCCTTGTTCAAAACTATGTGTCTTTCTGCACATTTACCTTCACGGTAACAGCCATCCTATCTGTTCTTCTCTCTAAGTTAGATTAATAATTGCTTCTTCATAGTCCCTTCCCCCAGATCATAAGTGGTACATGATTTCCTTCATTATCCTGCTCAGTGGGTGGCACTTTTGGCCATAAAAATTATCTTTTCAGAGGAACTGCCCCACCTAAATATCATAAACCTTTTCTAATCTTGGCCAAAGAACAAAGTGAAGCAACTCTGGCAAGAGAACTGAAACATTGTTCTCTTGCTGTGTGTTTCTCTGCTAAGTCCCCAGATGCTAAAATGATATAACGTGCCCAATTGAGATGATACAGCCAAAGTAAGCACAGCAGTCAGCGAACAGAGGCTGTTGGCTTTTGTTTTGTTTCCTTTTTAGCTAGATTAGTTGCAGATTAACTTGATGCTTACCCATCTTTTAAAGCAGAAAGAAGGTGGAACAAATAAGTAGTTCTTGATGCAAAAGCCAGCTTGGTCAATAATATCTTTAGCAATTGGCCACAGAACTATTATTCTGTAGCTGCATTGCTACCAAATACATTACAGCAAGTATAAAATGCTATTTCTCCTTTTTAGAGAAGTTCACTAATTTTAAAGATTATTATTATTATTATTCGGTAAGGAGCAAAGCTAAAGCTGAAGATAAAATCATTCTCCTAATAATGTAAAGCCAGTAAATCCCTTAGAAAGGTATTAAGAAAAAATGAAAAAAAAAGAAAGTATGCTAACATACGCTACTAAACAATAACTTTGCTTTCTAATTTCCTGTTATACATACCAATTTAGGCACTAGAAGACTTTTAGAAGGGTGGTGAATGAAAGTTAGTTACTTCATTGGAATTCTGCTATTTTTCTTCTCTCTTTCCCTATGCCTTGCTATAGAACAGGACCTAAATTATTCTAATGACTTTTAAAATTACAAACTATCCTGTATTATAAATCAAATTTGCATGCAACTGGGCTATCTTTTGAAGTTCTTGTTTCTTTCCATTAATGTCAGTGTGTGATCAGGATATTAATTCATCAGGTTGCGTTTAAAACCAGTATTTTTTATAAGTTCTCATTTCCACTGTATGTAATCCATACACTACAGCACAAAAGAGGATGTTGCATGACAGAAATTACAGTCAAAACCTTTTTAATCATCAAATTCTACATGTTACTTTTATTCTAGGTGATTCCATCTCCTCCAGTACCTAAGACTACTCAGGGATTTATTGGGTGGAGATCAGCTGTTCCAGGGCTGGAACTTGAACGTGTTCAAATCCAAAGCTGCAAAGGTACCTTTTTCAAGGATTTGAAGTGGCCATGTGAGCCCTCTGACTGACATCAGGAAGTAACAGTTAGTCACATAGATCCATTAGCACTCCTCAGTCAACATTCTATAGTGGACTGCTGGACTGTTAAACACTTCTGATTTAAAAATGATTTATGTAAACATCCACAATCAATTTGGTAAAGTGCGAACATTTTAATGTAGCATTTTACTTGTAACTGATTTTTTGAAATCTATGGCATTCAAACTGTTAACACTGCTTCAGGTTTACTTAGAGGTAACAGCGAATAAACTCATACAAGGATCACAGAGCAGGTACTACTTTTCTTAGCATTTAGTAAGACTATGATTTTGAAATTTTTATCGGAAGTCTTTAAAAACCTTGTTTTGTAATGACAGAGCACATTTTCATAATTGTTTCTCCATGAAAGCCTCCATTCAGACTCAGTTTCACAGCAGCTTTTTCAAACATAAATACAGACTGCCATGTTCCTGACAATCCTACCCTGCTGCTTGTTCCAAATTCATCACTTGCTAGTATTGGAATCTGTGCTTAGAATTAGTTTTCAATCAGCACTCTGAACTGGCTCACTACTGAGTTGCTCAAATGCCTATGCTAGCACAAAAACATCTCTTTTGTATAGAAAGGGGATGAGAGGAGACAGAGAAGAGTAGCAAGTATGACTTAAATTGGCTCAAGCTGCTATGAAAATGCATCCTTACATTCGGAAAGAATTAAAAAACATTAAAAAACCACAACACAACAAACAAGAACACCTGCAGAAAAGATAATTATCAGGCTTCATCATAGTGTATCCACTGCAGCTTGAACAAAACAGGCAAATGATACATATAGTTAAGTCATAATTATTAAATGCATTTTCTTTTGTGTTGTGTGTGCCTTACAGGTAGTTTGTGTAGTTACACACGTAAGTAATTGAGTAGTTTCCAGTGCAGCTGCTTGATTGGTATAAATAAAGCATACAAAGGCCATTTAGCAAAATGAAGTCACTTTTGAAAATCAGTTTTGGTATCAAAAGGGTTTTTTCAATTAGTTGATCGGAATGCAAATGTGTTACGAAGTGTTTATGTTGCTTCAATTTTCTTTATACCAATATTTATACTACCCAGGACTCAGGGTGAAAGACTCAGAAACAGTAGGGGATTGCACCGGGAGTTGCTGGTGTAGCTACCTCAGCACTATGGAGTTCAGTCTTGCACTTCATTACCTACCTGAAGATTTGCCAGGCATTTTGGAAACTCAGAAGGAGACTCACTTAGCTGTAGCAGCTATCTGCAGGATATAGTTCTAGTTGGCTAACATGTTTAAACTGGAAGATTGTTTAAACAAATAACAGCCTCTAAGAAATCAACACAGGCAGCTCCTTATACTCCTTATTACTTAAAGACGAAAGACTTCCTCTTTAATCCTGCTGCATGATCTCCTTTGTTTGCTGCAGCTATCAATATCTACTTCTTGAGTCAGCAGTAAGTCTTTGGCTTTCATAGCAGTAGGTCAGCAGCTAGTGTTTGTTCTTTCCTTCTTCCCAAGAAATGACTCACAATGATGAACATCCCATCTATTTTTTTTACATCGAGTTCCAAATGCCCACAAAATAATAATATTTTACTTTTTCCATATTCTTTACAAATAGCAGAGAAGTGACTCATATCCTTTGGAAAGATTACCCAAGAATGAGAATACATAGCAGAAGTAACTTCAGACACATTACTTAAAAAACAGAATAAAAAATAACTTGGAAACAGACTCTGGAAATATAAGCTAAACTGTAGTTTAGCTACTAAATATAATATGTGTAAACTGTTCTTTGAACAAGCAAGATAATTGTAAGAGCAATATTTTAAATCAGTGTCCTTTCTTGTCATTGCTAGGTTTGCATCTCTATTTTAATCACACGGTTCTTCAGTTTGTTTTAAGGTCACGTGTACATTCTCTTATTCTTGTCTGATTTATATAAACATGTATAGTAAAGATTAGTATGTAATTCAGCAGCAACAAAATTATATGAAATCAGGCAAAATGAAAGGGGAGCTTCAAGACCACTGTTTTTAAAAAAATGTTGTATTAAAGAACCAAAGCTGGCACCTAATATCCAGTAGATGTTTGTATGAAGTGAAATCCAAATCCATATAAGTCACAGTTTGATTTTGAAAACCAAAATAAACTCTCTGTCCAGCATCTACAGTTGGACATTACTGAATCTTATTCCCAATGTCTGAATATTAACTCTGTACTAACAGTAAGGTTTATTATACATTCCATCCTTTAAGGTACCTTTACTTCAGGAGATACTTTGATACAGCCTAATTTGGGATGTGTAAGGAGTATTCTCTAAAATTTGAACTAATTCCCCTAACATAAATCTGTCAGTTGTTAATTGATCCATGTATGTGAGGTTTTGGTGTTCAACAATATGTGAAACTATAAACCTGACTATTTCTTTTCCCAACACTTTTAGTTTGACCCTTTATACTTGAAAAAATTGTTTAGCAGTTGTGGATTTGCAGTAGACAAAGGACTGCCCAGTCAGCTGCCCCACTGTGAATCCAAAAGGCTGATACAGAATTATTAAATCACCTTGTAATGTTTCAAACCTGGCATTTAATTTGTGGAAATTAACCTATTTATTGGAGCCAAGTTGGGCGCATAAATGTCACTGCACACCATAAAATATCACACCATCTCCAAGGTCAGGACAGTGCTAGTAAACTCAGTGCACACACTGAGGAGATACTTCAAAACAAAATTAAATCACTTCAAAAATGCAGCACAAGTCAAGACAATTTTAATTCTATATAAAAGTCTTAGACCTGTGCTTCCGTGCAAGTCAGAGCAAAATGGGATGTTTCTAAACATATATAAAAAGTTACGCAGTTTATTTTTAACTAAAATTTGAAAATAAGATGCAAGTGTATTTAGATGTCTTCTATGCTTCAATCTAAACTTTGTTTGGTGTAGTCTTTCATAAAGCTTTTCATGGTCTTAAGGTTCATGTTAGCAAAGTGGCATGCATATCAATTCCTCCTTAGTTGACTAAAATTTTTCAGAAAAGTGAAGCGTTCTTGTCTTTCGACTGTTGTTTTCAGATAAAGTAGTTGTTTAGTAACGGGCTCATTTTAAAGAGGAACTATGGATGATGCTTTCAGAATTGCATATGCAAAAATTTTACAGTATTTGATACACAGTCACCACAGCAAGACATGAAAATAGGTCAGCCATACATCTTTTGCCACCATGGATGTGTGTCTGCATATACTTTCCTGGGTGTGTGATGAAAAAATAGTAGAGGCTTAAATGAAAGTTGTGTTTAAGTTAAAGAACTATGAAATCCAAATTATCTTTCTCACAAGCACTTGCTTTATGAACAACAAAACTGGGTGACAAAAACCTGGTGCATTTTCCTTCATAATGTGTTCTTTTCTGTACTGTTAAAACTGGCATAGAGCTGGCACTTGCTATTTATAATTTCATTAATATATGATATTCTACCGGGAGCTCATAGTTGAAAGATTATTATTTATTTAAAATGCATTTTTGCATCAGAGAATAAAGATTTTTCATTAGATGATAGTGAAAAGATTATTCTGAATAAGTAGCACTACTCAAATTACAGTCACCATACAAGTGTTGCTGTACCTTTTGAAAGAAACAAAATGAAAACCAACCACAGCATGTGCATAGCTAATTGATCTAGCTACTGTAAAATGTGGCTGCTTAGAGAATAAATCTAATCACTATTCTGCACGAGACATTTCTACAAAGTTCCATGCCGTGACTATCCTAATGGATACCCACTGCAGTCCTGAGTTTGTGCAAAAATTACTGTCTCCAGTTACAGCTGTTGGCTACTCTTGTCAGCCTGAAGTAACTTTAATTCTGAAATCATTTGCCGTACAAAACAGAGGAGGTAGATTTTTTTTTCTTTTCAGAGACCTAAGGCTCCCCATTCAGACACATCATTTCCCCCTTTAGTGAAGGATTCTTTGTGGTTTCTTCCACATTCTGAAAAGTACCAAAGCGACAAACACTAGTCTAACATGCTCATTCGCAACCAGACCAGAAATCTCTACTTCCATATGAAGCCAAGCCCAGGTCACTTCTTGCATTAAGTTCCTAAATATATTGTATTTAGTTCCCCTTGAAACCTTAAGTGTCAGTGTAGCAAGACAGATAAGGCCCGCTCACAGACTATTACCTTCTTCCTGACTCCTGTGGTTTTCACATCCCATCAAATTGTTATTTAACTAGTTGAAAGCATGTCAAACCATTTCATAGGACCACAGTGTAATAAACTGCACTGAAAGATGCAGTGAAACTGATCAGGTCGCCATTGCGCTGTGAAACTGATCAGGTCGCCAGTGAACAAAACATTGCCCCTCCAGTCTGCTCTATCACACATGGAAAACACCAGCAGTATTGAAAAATAAATTCAAAACAAACCCACAAACTCTGTGAAAACACCACAAATCTGATTCACCTTGCATCAGTGAAACAAATCAGTGGAAAGGATCGTTATTTTTGTCAGATGAATTGGAGATAATTTTGACCTTTTTCAGGTTTCAGGCTTCTCACCCATGTCTCAAGGCTCATCCTGTTGCACAGAGAATAGGTCAAAGAGATTAAAAGAATGCTTTTTCCTGTATGCCTTAGTGGTAGATTTATTTCCATAAGGGTTTCCAAATGGAAATTCTCCGATACAACCTGAAGAGTACCATAGGGCAGCTTTTCATCTCAGTGCGGAAAGGTGTAAAGTTGCCACCTTTGAAGACACACTTACCAGTCTGAGCACTGGATTTTACAGGCTCTGACAGAGTATGGAATGTCCAAAACCATCCCCCGATGGTGGTAAGCCACTGGACAGAAGCTAGAGGCTGTGTTCATGAAGAGTGTTCTGAAGCATCTGCATTTTCCTCTGCACCATCCACAAACTGCGATGGCTTCACATGGCCACCATGCAATGCTGTAACTTATGGACAGCATCTCAGCATTTAGGGAAAGAGTTCACCAGATGTTCAGAGAAGAAGGACGAGATGGGGTCAGACCATCTCATAAGTATAAAAGTGAGCATAGCAGGTTAATGTAATTTCTTATCATTTAAGCAAATGCAGCTGTATTTACTATAACGCGCAAAATTCTGGCTGAACATACAAGACAACGTGTTCTTCAGAACATCACTTCAAAAGGTTGTAAAGCAGGTTAGCAATAAGCATCATTATGTCTGATCCCCACTGTAAGATTTTTCCAGCCTTTAATGCTTTAGTTGTTTTTAAATCAGTATGTTGATCTCAAAAGTAACATTGTACAGCCTTAGTAAACCTTCTAAAAGTACAAAACAATCACTGTGTTTAGCAACAGCACAGGAAATTATAGATCAAAGCTGGTTGTTACTTCTTGGTGCTTTTTTTTTTCTCTTATAAGAGATGAGAGCATACGAAAAATTTGAGTTTAGAATAACCACGCTTCCTACTCTTCGGAAATGCATAATAGAGGTTACATTTTATGGAAGAGGTGTGCTAGTACAATTATAGTACAATACATTAAAATATCTCTTTTAGAGAGTATCTCTGAGGATAATTACCTGTCATATCTTTTATATAATTTAAGTTTATTACTCCTGACTTGTGTCAGTAACAAAAAGCTCAGGATTTTAAGGTTAGCTAAGAAAAAGGTAATCATGTTTCACACAAGAGTGATGCGTTTCTTTTTTCATTTCAGTAAAATTTCTTCATTTCCTGGTACAAACTAAGAAAGCTGTCCAAGTTTTTGCTTCATTTCTCCACAATTTAAAATGATCCATAATAAATAAATAACTTAAAAATATTAGGTTTACTTTTAAAAATAATCAGCATAAAGATATTACATGGTAAAGGTGTAAGCTGATGCTGCCACAGGCAGGGAGCTAAAATGGAAGACTGAAATTCCTTCCAGCCCTACTTTCCTATGTCTCTGTAAGACCCAGAAGACAGCAGCATCCCCGGGTGCCTTACATGTTCCTCAGGCATTTTCAGTGTTGTGCTACAAACCATACTGAAGCATATCTAAAGCCCTATGACACCCAAACCTTTGAATACTTGGATGCCTATCCAAGCCTTAGATCAGACACCGGCAAAAACATTTACCCAACTGAAGTTGCTAAGGCTTGCTCTGAATTCACTCTAAGCCAACGGATCTTAAATGTATTCAATAGCCATTGTACACTTAAGGCAATAATGAGGCAAGCTATTGTTTTAGGGATTTTCAGGTTTGTATTTATTCATTTCATTGTTTTGGAATGGAGAGAAGGGATTACATCGGTAAACCTGGAGTCCAGGAAATGAATGGTAATAAGGGAGATGCAGTTTTATCATGTTTATTGTGAAGCAGCTCACTGGCTCTCTATTGTTTCTTTACCACATGACAACCTTATGTATTCTGGTTTAGGTGAGGTGCACACTGCATATACATCTATGTTGAAATCTGGCTGAAATTTTGAAGTGATTAGTCAGTACACTGTGTTTTTATTAATGTAAATTACACCTTATGGTCTCAAGTTGCGTGTGTTGCCCAAGTTTGATTCAACTTTGAATTGGACCCTTTCCCTCATATTTCTCCCTCCATGCTTTATCTGCTTCACTAAAGAAGTGAAATAAACTAAACGAGTCACTAATGGTTAAAATAAACCTAGGAACTTCAAAGCACAAAAATAGATGCAACCATGAATAAATAAACATGAAGAATCTTCATTCCTCCCCCTGTCCTTTTCCGTTAGGTGCCTCCATGGATACCAGCTTCGCTGGGTGGAATTCACTGCAGGATCAGGCCTTGCAGGTACCAGGCTGGGTTTTTAACAGCTCCGATAACAGCATTGTTCAGTGCTCTAATGCAGGGAGCGTAGCAGTGGCCATTTTCTCTCTCTACCTCCTTGATAAAGGCTCTTTATGTGATCCATTTTTCTGAGCCTGCTTTCCAAAACAATCATTGTGGAGAGCATCCTCGCACCCAAACAAGATGTGGCAGCCGGCACCCCAGGCCCTGCACACCCCCGTCCGTCTCCCGCTTCTTGGGGCGCTGCCTCCCGGCTGCCGTATGACACCCAGCCCATCCATCCGCCGGGAGCCCGCTGCTCCAGCCCGACCGAGACCTGACAGTGCCTTCTCACTTCTCGCAGGCTGAGCGCGGCCCCCCCTTCTCCTCCTGAAGTGAGAGACGGTTAATGCTTTTATTCCCCACCGGGGAGCAAGATGAACCCAGCTCGCTAGTGAATCTCCTTTGCTTGCTGACATGCGTCAGACACAACATTCTCATCCTTAAAAGCTGGAGTGAAAACAAAAACAAAGCAAGAGCCCAAAAAACCCAGTGAGCTACAGTCCCTGTCTGGAAAAATTAAGCAGCCATTATGCTCTTATTGCCAGTGCACAGTCATGTCCTTTGTTTAAATGAAAGCTGTAGTAATTTCTTGTGCTCCCCATCATGTGCATTACAGCTTCCATCTTATCATTATACTTGCTTAATGAACAAACCCCACATATTTACAGTGCTTAGTAGAAGCCAAGATACAGCTGACAGGCTGGAGAGAAAGCGGGGAGGAACACTGTTCATCAGTTCACTTGGGCAGAGAGTTGTTGTCCCCAACCACATTTCCTTCCTGGCAAAGCTGGGAGTTCTCTGTGGCAGCACATCTTCGGGGGCAACAAAATACCCTTTCTTGCTCAGCACAAGTCCTGAGAAGTCAGGCTGGCTGTGCTGCTTCTGTCCCAGGAGAAATGGAGGTGTACGAGCAGTGGTGTTGCTGGGTCAGGGACTGGGAGGAGGAGGAACTCTGACACCCCCTGCTCTTTCCCTGCAGCGCAAAGCTCCAGGAGATGGGCCCTGAATTTTTAACATAGGAAAATTCACTTTAGCCTGCACTTCTGGGGGGTCTTGAGCCAGCTCTGACCAGTGCATAGTGCCAGGATAAAGGGAGCACATCGCAGTGTGAACTGGACAATAACTTGGCTCTCAAGCAGCACCGCTGATGTTTTTGTTCTCCTAGAAGCTGTGTCCTTAATAATTTGAGTTACTTGTATGCAAATGAGAAAAGTTTCACTAGCTCTCACCATAGTTCTGACCAAAACTGTTTTTTTCACCACCTTTGTTTGTCCCTCTATTTGTTTAACGTAGGAGTGCCAAGAAAATAAGCATTTTAATCAGATAGTTGCTAGCAATGGACAGCTCGAGACTTAACTCCTTCATCCTGGTTCAGTGCTATTTAACTTGAGAGGGAACAATCTTCTTCATGCTCAGCAAATCACAATTGAAATGTTCATCATGCATTTGTGCAGCATTTTATGTTAAGAGACTCAAGAAGGAGAAAGGATTGCCTAAAACTGCTTGCAGTTCTCCTTTCATTTGCACCGTTGGAGTCATTGCAAATCAGTCATTCACTGTCAATAGCGACAGGCATTACCAGGCTGGTTCTGCTCACGCTGTTTGCTGCTGGGGAGTCACACTCTGTAGTGCTGTGTGCACCTCTTGGCTTACTGGTGCTGCTGGAGTTAACAGTCTGTTGAGGCTTTGTGGAACACAGAAGACACCAAATTACAGAAATACTGCAATTATTTGAAATGTATTTTATATTCATTTCATGTCTGTATGTTGCAGTATTGCTGCCATTGTTTTGGAGCTGAATAATGCACATGCAGATAGTAGTCATGGATGTGACAGAAGCATCTGAATATGAGAAAGGGTCTTCAAACCTAGTGAGCCAAACCACTTTCTGTTTTGAAGAAGGGCTCCGTATTGATGATTTTCACATTTTTTAATGTGAAAAGGTAAATAAATACACCCTGCTGCCTTGTAAGCTTATGCCTACTGAATGGTCCCCGTAAGGCCAAGTGACAGCCACTTTACAGTTTGTCCTATACCTCAGGTTCCAAAAGGTGGTTTTGTTCATCTGGTCTCACCTAAACCCAGTGGGTTTTGGATACCTGACATAAAACACATCAGAACTACTATCTGGCAGCACTGGACTGGATTGTGAACCTTCCCGGGTCTGTGCTTCTAAGAAACAGTTTTGCTTTTAGACTTAGGCTGACTCTCAGATCCTCTAATCAAGTTGCCACTTGAGGCAGGATCATATCTATCCAAAATGCAGAGAACAGGTTTACAGCCATACTTAATCACAAATGCTCCTTAAATTAAGCCTAGACAACAGTTGACCTAGGGCCTGCAGAGCCAGAGTATCATAAAAGGATAGGAAGCCAGTAAGATTAGAGTACAGGGCAGGATATGCTACTTTACAAAAGACCCACAAATGGGTGAAATAGAGTTAAAAAATAAGTTCTTTGTAAGACATCATGAAATATTAAAGCTTGTAAGACTGTAGTTCCAGTTAAGATCTCTCACAACACCAATAAAACAAGCCAGCTTCACTTTCTCTCCTGATGACTACAGACTTCTCTATAAAGTTGCAGCTTTATTATGCATAATTCAATTCCATCAACTGCTTTTCTTTATTATCCCTACTAATTATGCACACATACACTTGTCATTTATTAGAATATATAAATCACGCCCAAAGAACTGCAAAGAATTGCGTACACATTTCCTGTGTAAGAAAAATGGAAAAATCAGTCAGGCCAATCAGGAATTTATCTACTCCCCCATCCCATTCTGGATTTGGAGGTGTTTGTACAGATTCAGAAGCCACCTCTGAATTCTGTCTGAATCTCTCTTTGGTACAAGGGCATTAATTAGCTGTATTACATAATGTATTACAACACCTTTAAATGGTTTTTATTTCCAAAAAATAAGGCTAGATGCACGGAATTTTTTGTGCTTCTAACAGCATATTGATGACAACACAGTAACTCAATTTGTTGCTTGATTCTGGCTCAGAGAGACTAAGGTCAGTGATGTTTGATATTTCACATGGATTAGTTTTAAACTTCTATGATCATGATTCAGGACTGCAGTCAAAATTCAGACCTTTAAATGATAGACTACAGGATCCTTGTTTTTTCCACAAAGCTACAGAGGGAGCTTGGGCAATCAAGTCTTCTCTTTAGACATCAAAGGTAGTTGTCTGAAATTAGTCAGTGTGGCTAACCCCTCCAAGGCGAGACACCAGGGCAGTATAGGAAGACAGCACACTGAACTTGTTCCTCCTGAGCCCACATTTACTGTGCTGACTGACTGCTCACCCTTCCCTTCCAGAACATCTGCACAGAACAAAACTAAGCAAAAGACTTCGAATGTTTTTTTCAGCACATATCTATATCTATAATCTATAGATTAACTATAGAATATAATTAGTCTCATCTGTACATCATGGGATGTCAAAAACAACAAGAAGGGCTTCTTCAGCTACATCAGCAGCAAAAGGAAGGCTAGGGACAATGTGGGGCCGCTGCTGAATGAGGCAGGTGTCCTGGTGATGGAGGATGCAGAGAAGGCAGAGCTACTGAATGCTGCCTTTGCTTCAGTCTTCAGTGCCAAGGCCGGCCCTCAGGAATCCCAGGCCCCGGAGGTAAGAAAGGAAGCCTACAGAGAGGATGACTTTCCCTTGGTCGAGGAAGACTGTGTGAGGGATTGCTTAAGCGATCTGGATGTCCACAAATCCATGGGCCCCGATGGAATGCACCCACGAGTGCTGAGGGAGCTGGTGGATGTCATTGCTGAGCCACTCTCCATCATC
>Ga0065711_1007685_pt1 | contig 20780 bp, 18 predicted proteins | sample Hoacrofraction12_FD_59098 | JGI IMG/M metagenome (GOLD analysis project Ga0065711, IMG submission 59098) | Hoatzin crop microbial communities from Cojedes, Venezuela - Epithelial fraction 12 v2 (version 2) | ecosystem: Host-associated > Birds > Digestive system > Esophagus > Crop | place...
CCCGCCTGGACAAGGTCCTGTGCAGCCTGCTGTAGGTGACCCTGCTTCGGCAGGGGGGTTGGACTGGGTGACCCACAGAGGTCCCTTCCAACCCCTACTATTCTGTGATTCTGTGATAAACAGGGAATAGAGGAGGCAATACAAGCTCCCAGAGCAGTAACAGCCACAAATTGACTTCGATGCATCTGTCTGCAACACAGCTTTTAGCACGCGGATTACAAACCGTCCATGCACCGACCTCCGCTGTGTCGAGACAGGTCTGGAAGGACCACGCCGAAGTTATTCGTCCCTTCGTGGACGATGGGATGTTTGGGAATGCCCACGGGTGGAGACGGAGCCTGAGTGTTTTTCGAGGATGATGTTCTTTCTGCGGAACAGTTGACACAACGTACATCAGCTCAGGGACTGGGTAAGAAAACGCTGCTCGTTGCCTCTCACAACACGCTCACTCCACCAGATCGAGGACGAACGCCCTGGCTCCAGATCCCAAGCTAAACAGGCAGGACAGCAGTCAGGCAGCTTCCTCAGGGGAGCGAGAGAGGAGACTTCCCCAGGGCCTCCCGCGCTGCGGGTAAGGAACTGTTCACCTGCAGCACCGCGCGTCGTGGTGACCACTGGCTCCTGCCTGGGTTTCAAAGCCCTCCCTCGTCACAAAAACCACAACAGGTGGGGAGAATCGCACACCGAAATCCATGTCCAGAGAAAGAGGTTTAATAAAAACTGGGTTTGGCCACAGCTGGACCCAGGAGATTGGGCGGAGCGAACCTTTGGCCGGTGGCGGTAGGTACGTATCACGAATTCACAGATCTCCCAAATATATTACATTCTTCATAAAACTTTCAGCTATCTGGCTCTTGTACTTCAGGATGAAAAATATCTGATTGCTTGCACGCTTAGGGGTACAGCCACCAGTGCCCAAGTTTGATTTAGAAACGTCCTTTTGCTTGTTGGGCGTCTGCCTGCAGCTACCAGAGCATCCGGCTTCTGGTCAGCCGAGAGCTTTTCACCGAGCTGTCCGCAAAGCGAACCAGAAGCGGCTTCCCTGGTGTCTGAAAACTCGCTGGCGCAGAGAGTTTCTTTTGCTACACAAGGACAGGCTGCTCCCTGGCTTAGCTCCTTTAAGCAAGAGGAACCTTACGTTATAAATCTTAATAATCATCGCAAAAATAATATTATCAAGCTTTTAATAGCTTCTCCTTACCAACAGCCGTGGTAACGCTCAGGAAAGTTTGCCCTAAAGCTACTTTAGCTAGTAGAGGCTGCTCTTTAGCAACTAAATTGCAGAACATTTCACATATGGCTTAGCAGACAACATACAGTCCATGTAACTGAAATAAATGTCCTCCTGAAAGCCGAGGACACAGGGAACGTTGCGCTGCACCTACCTTTGCTGGTGCGAAATGTCAGCATAGCGGGCTGGCCTTCGCCGGCAGCACTCCTCGCCACCATTAGAACTTCATACAGGCTGGAAGGCTCCAGCTCGGTGAGCCGCAGCTCGTTCTCGCTGCCAGGGACACGCACCGTGTGCCAGCTTCCCACCGCGCCGACGCCGTCGTCCAGCTGCACGGGACGGGGAGAGAAAGCTCGGCATGAGCAGAGAACTGCCTAGAACCCAACGTCACGCTCCGAGCCCTCGTCGTCTTCACACACAAGCACCCACAGGACCTCTGCCGCTTGCCAAGACTCCTCAAGCTTTCCTCTTTCTACCTGTGGTTTGTCTCCAAGTGGTTCTGCCACAAATCAGCCATTTGGCAGCTACCTCCACGGTGCTCCTTCGCCAGACTTGACTTATCTTCCCTCTCCGTACACAAACATGCGTTTCTTTTTGGAAAAAAGCCGTCATTTTCACTTGTGGCTAAAACTAGCAAGACACCAACTGATTCTAAAGACTTCAATCAGCCTTTAGCTGGCAGTGCGTGTGACATTAAAGGGCTGCACCCAGCACCCTAATGAGAAAGATCTGTTCCCTGAACTATCCCAGCTTTTCCTCTACTTAAGCGTTTTAAAATATTTATTGGCTAAAACGGGCAACAAAAAGTATGTCTTAGTTACTTCTCGAGGCTGGAAAAAAAATCAGCAGGGAGACCAAAGATTTGGGTTTTATTAATGCATGCTTCCTTTTCTTTTTTTTGTAAAAAAAAAAAATAAAAGAGCATTTTTTAATTTAACAGTCAAATCACCAGCTCCATTTAAGAAAGGAAAGAGATTTGGGGTTAATGCTTGACCCTTGCATGAAAACATTACCCCAAAGCCCAAAGGAAAAGACAAAGATTCCACCAAAAATAAACTACTAAACAACATAAGACTTTAATAAAACAGGGAAGGCAGCTCTAAATGCTGTGGATTATCAAAGGTTATGCCAGAGGTCTTTGTTCAAGTATTTTCTGCTGAAGCAACCACTCTTCAGAGACTTTTATTCCCCCAACTTTGTTTTTTTCTCTTTAAAAGAGGGAAATCAATAAAATAATTTAACGACACAGAGAGGACACACCCTACAAGAACACAGTGAACTCCCCACCGAGAAACGCACGAGTGAGCACATTTAATGTAGAAAGGATTGTTGGGAGGGAAGGGTAAGCACCAAAGAGGTCAAAAAAGCATTCAAAGCTTCCAGTGCTGGCGTGAACCAGCCACCTTTGGATGAGAAATTGTATCAACAGACTTTGGCACTAGGCTTTCAGGAACTAACAGGTCAAAAATCTAAGCGTTCCCTCCAGGCTAAGACAAGATCAGGATGTAGGGGATTAAAAAGCTTACGCAAAATAAACCAAACAGCTTTGCCATGCAGAAAACTGTTTGCGCGGCAGAACCGGCACGGGCATTGCTTGGTTCCGATTTTAATCCAGACCTCGCTGCTGGGACACCAGTTTTCAGGACATCTGCTTAGGAAGTCGCAGTTCACCTTCATATTTGGTAACTTGACTTTCACAGTGTCTCTTTGGGACGCAGAGCAGCAAGGCCTTTGACGTATTAGGCTTATCCTCAGCTTCCCTTCCGATCTCAAGCGCACCCACCAGACTCCAGCTCTCAGCTTCGTGCATTTTTCACGTCGCTGGAGTCGGGCACGATACACCCTGGAGCCTCGTTCCCCGTAACGATACGTAAAGGAAATCAAAGCTCAGGCTGTGCTGAATAAATCTCACTTAAAACTAGGTAGAACAGCATACTGGTGACCAACTGTAGTCATCCCTAAAACGAGCTGCTGGCGTGGCCACGGTAACATCATGGCCCAACTATATTTTACACTCTGTTCTCTCCAGCCCGACACCACGTTCTTGTTAACGCCAGCACGGCAACAGTTCTCAGCTCCTCGAGCAACCCGAAGCAACGCAACCCGTCCGCCGCGGTGCACCGCTTCGAGGCGACGGAGCAACGTTACCTTGCGGTATTTGACGAAATAGGCGTTGATGGGCAAGCCCCCGTCCCTCCCCGACCGCCACACCAGGTTGTACACGTCCGGCTTCAGCGTCTGCGGGGGGCTCAGGATGATGGGGGCTTCGGGGGGAGCGGCGGCATTCGAGGGCTTTTCCGTCGCAGCTGCATCCGAACGCAGTTTGGGCGGAGGCGAGCTCGCAGACGGTTTTTCTGCACCAAAATCGCCCTCGCTTTCATCGCTCTGGGCCATCTCCACGGGAGCCATTTCTTCCGCTTTCGGGTCAGATTCTAGGGGAACTGTAAAGGGAGGAGTCTGGTTACATCTCCAAGATGATGTAGGTTTGCCCTGCACGGAGGGGACACTAAATCATCTAAGAGCATCATTTCCAAACAAACCCTGCTGCAAAAAGCCAGCTCAAGGGATGCCCGCGCAGACCTGGGGCCAAGCTGCGCTCTCGCGTGCCGGCTTTTCTTCCAGAGCACAACAGTGGCGTTTTTGGTTTGGTTTTTGAGGGGAGGTTGAGGATTTTTGGTTTTTTTACACAGCAGCAAAGAGAGAAAACCTGAAACATGGCATCCACAGGCATGGTTTGATTAGTATCTCCGATAAATTAAGTAGCGGCAATGCATGTTAAATGAAGAAATAAACAAAAAATACAGCTACACTTGCGACACAAACGGTGCAATTTTAAATTAATTGCAGTTGTACAAGGAACTTTTCATGGCCTGAACTGGCGTGCACACAAGAGGACATTCTCCCACCTCAGTTTCTGAGGTTTCAGCTGTAATTTCCATCAGCTTTGAAAGCTGCACGACTGGACCGCTTCATTCGAAAATTTATGCTGGGAATAAACTCAGTTTACAGGCAGATCTAAACGTGCAACTTAACACCAGCGCATTTCTAGAAACCCTACTCCAGCCTCCTCCATCCTATTTACTTTGCCTGGTACGAAGAAAAAAATATATCTAATCTCAGTGGCTCGAAAGAGGCCGTGAGACAAGAAAAACGACGCGGGGCTCGTCAGCATTCCAGGCAGGAAAGGGGTGGCAGGTTGGACATCTGAGATTATCCAGGAGAAGTAAACGTCAGCGCTTAAAACGAGAACGTTTGGGAACCAGCGCAGCTCCTCCAGGTCGCAGGCTGCAGCGCCGGGACCGCCAGATGTTCTTAGCCCTGTCCGTCCTTTCAGATTTGTGTAGGTTTACGTTACGTGCCGGGGTCTGGAAGGGGAAGGGAACGAAGGGAACTTGGTTTACAAAACAAACAAATTCCTTGGTAATGTAAAGCCCAGGCAGCGTTCGCCTGGCTGACTTCGGATTCCTCCAAACCTCCATTAAAATACCAGCAGCAAGTGTGGCTGCTATTTTTGGCCGCTTTTTAAAAAGCTGGGAAGGAAAGTTCTCTTTTCAAATTGAAGACACGCTCTCAGCAAGCATCCCGTGTTTGCTTCTTCCAATTTATTTAGCAATGCCACAAAACCGGGAGACGGGAAGAAGGGAACAAGGCGGGGAGGACGTCCCCAGAGCCAGATGGAGCTTGCTGAAGACGTCAGACGCCCCCAGAACAATCTCCAAGCGAAAGGGCATCCGCTACCGTCAGCGAAGCGGCGGGAAGGGGACGCGCCGCCGCGCGTTAAATATTGGAAACAAACGCCCGCGCGCGAGGGGGCGGAAGGCCCAGCGCGTTGCAGCGGACCCAGAGGATTCGCGGGCGGGCGCGGGGCGGTTTGACGCCCGCTGGCCCCGGGGGAACGGACTCGTGGGTGTGGAGCACAAGCTGCGGTTTCGGCTGGTGACAGGAGGCCTGCAGTCAGCGCTGGGTTTCTTGCTGCGAGAGGGGAGTCGTCGACAACTGGCGAGGAGGTTGTATTTTTGCTTCGGAAAACAACCCCCGGGGTAACAATTTCCATTAAGCAATTCGGGTCTGAGCTCTTTTTGCGAAGTTCCTGGCATAATTGCTACCCATATAAACCAGACCTCTCTTTGCCGCTGTGTCATTATGCAGCTTTTTTTGGCTGTTCCTTCCAGTGCCATCCCTTTCCCCTCAGCCACCGAGGTTTACTCTTCTTCCTTGGCTTCCCAACCCCACTGCGAAACGTGAGCAGCGCCGAGCCGGGTCAGGCTGCATGCGCCCCAAACCCTGCCTTGGCCAGCAACCAGAGAAGGACCAAACGTCCCGAATTTGGGCGTTCAAAGAACGCATCCGTAGCTTTTACTCGCACTCTCCGTGACACCCAGTGTTTTCCAGCTCGCTACCGCTTCTCCCCTTCGGCAGCGCCCACCTTTCCAGCCTCTCCTCCCGCAGCAAGCATTCCACACCCCCACAAACCCCCTTTGCCGCATTTCACGGCGCCTTTCCTTGTTCTTCTCCGCCCTTCTTGAAGCAGGGGTGCGAATGCCCTGGGTCTGCACGGCGGCAGAGCGACCTTTGCGTTTTGCCTCCGCTGCGCAAACAGGTCGCCTTCCCAGGCGTTGCTTCCCCGCTTCCGAAGCAACCGGTGGATCCTCCCACCTTAGGAGCTCCCCGAGCACCTCAGCACAGGCTGGGAAAGCGCTCTGAAAACCCGAACGTGGCGGAGCAGCGAGGTCACCCACGCCCGACGAGGCTCCCACATCGCCCTACGGCTTCTAGAAAAGCCAGCTTCAGCCTGCTCTCCGCCGCATCACCTACCCACCCACAATAAACACCACTCCTTCCCGTGTTTTACACTAACGTGCCTGCTCCTCAGGCTTCCCGGGGTGGTTTTTTTCTCCTTAGATGAAGTTATTTTGGAGAATTAACCCTGTGTTTAGCAGCTCTGGGAAGCTGCTGCCCTGCAAGCAAACGCCCCGACTGTCTAAAAAAGACTTCCAATAAGCGCCATGGGTATAGGATCCTAAGGCTATCGTCTTACATTTTGGTGGTTTCTCACTATGATGGTGGCTTAAGCTGCCCTGCCCGCTTTTAAGACCATGCAATGAATCACGTCGTGGACTAGATCCAGCAGAAAGAAAGAAAGGAAGGAAGGAGGGAAGAAAGAGAGAGAGAGAAAGAGAGAGAGAAAGAGAGAGAGAAAGAGAGAGAGAAAGAGAGAGAGAAAGAGAGAGAGAAAGAGAGAGAGAAAGAGAGAGAGAAAGAGAGAGAGAAAGAGAGAGAGAAAGAGAGATGTATTTGGCAAATCAACAGAAGTATTTCAGAAACTGTCCAAGCCATAAAATCCCAAACTAATTTGGACCGAATCACATGAAAAAAAAAAAGACTTCTTGTGAAGAAAAGTCATTTCTACATGACACCTTTTTCCAGTTACTTCTCAGTAACAATTTAATGATAGCTGTAAAAGACACTGCATATCTACCACTACATGATCATAGTACTCAACGCTTCTGAAACTCAGGTACCCAAGTTTACAAGCTTCCTATAATGCCTGTTCATCCAAATACTTTAGCATATGAAAAACCATATTCAAATGAGTATTTCCTCTGCTGTTTACAGCTCTGATTCTAAAATTATATATGATGGTCCTAATCCGGCAGATGTTTAATAACTCAGACCCATTAAAACTGATGAAATTCTAAACTCAAATAATTTCAGTAGAGTTTAATTGCAGAACCATTTAGTACAATAAAAGAAAATTACATAAGTTTAATATCCATTTTTCTTGTCTATAATTATATTTCTATTATACACTTCCTAGATTAAGCCAAATCTATACTATCTAATAAACATAATTATATGAAATGTTCATGTAATAGACTAAAGAAAGTAACAATTAAAAGCCCATAATTTAGTTACTCTACGTAACTCATCATTCTCAGAGAATGAAATACTGGATTAATTCATTTACCTTCAACCAAGCACCGAAAAGCACTCTTCGAGAGATAGATTCTATTTTCCTCCTTCAGTTCTTTGTTCCATTTGCTTCCTACTTCCATGAAATAAAAAAATCCAAATCTTGCCTAAAATGCCTATCTTGCAATGGAACTTTGTTTGTTGATGACATTAGAATCCTTTCATAAATAGTTTCTAAAGTGTTATTAAATAATTTAAAATGCTATGAGCATGTTATTTCTTGCATTCTATAGAAAATTTATAAAAATGATGTAATAGTGCAATATCTACTAAATATTTAACTTGCATGAACTATGTATATGTGAACCTTTATTACATTTTTGTTCCATTTTCTGGTAATACAGAGGCCAACTGTTTTCTGCAGTTTTAAAACCAAACGCCTTTGAACGGTATTCCTTGTCTGTATTTGCTGTATTTTTGCTGGCCTCACCAAGAAAATGTGTATGTATACTCTGTTCTGGTAGTGCCTTCTCTTGCCTCAACTAATCTTAAAAACAGTAGGGAAAAATTATATTTAACTAGGCAATAATGATGCAGCCTTGTAGATACTGGAGCAATTGCTTAGATGATATCTGCAGACAGATAAGAAGCAAGCAGAAGAGTGATCTTGGAAGAGCGTGTTTCAGGGGCAGCCTGCCTACAGGTCAGAAGAATGAATTAATTCTTGTCTTTGTAGAGTTTCCAGCATAACATCCTACTATTTTACACCTTGGAGGAGGAGCAACTTTTATCCAGTTATAAAATTTCTGTAGTTCTGGAGAATAAATGCTATAAAATTAAAGGAAAACCAGAATCTGAGCCTGAGCCAGCGGCTACTGAAAGCTGGTGGAAGGCAATCTCATCACCCTCAATGGGCTCCGCACCGCAGCCCGTGTGTACAGCGTTACTTACGAACTGCATACATTAGCTGATCATTTGTTCTCAGCTTATTCTTAATCCTATTTTACAAAGCTAATGTTCATCTTCTAATGACAATCTAATTGCTTGGTGCCATGTTTACTAGTGGGAATGAACCACAAGCCATGTCACTGTAAGCTCCGGGGAATATTCCAGTGATTGCGAGGTTAAAAACTCCCTATCTGTAGAAAGGGAAAACTTATTTCTTAACTCTCTGGTACAAATTATTTCCAGGTGCTAATAATTATCGCTCACGGAGTCTGATATTCCGGACTCTACATCTAAATTTATACTTGACAAGTTAAACTTTTCATCATGTGCAGCAGTCTCCTAAAGGCTGAGGAGAAGGACAGGCTGCTGATGGTTGAAACCAATTCTACTTAAAACAGCAACACTTAATTGCAAGCCTTGTTGTTTATTTTTTTGCCAAGTATTTCAAATATATCTTTTCCCCCAAAGAAATAATATTGTATATTATTAAACAGATAAGTATTACTGCATCTGCTCATGAACAAGACTTGTGAATGGCTAAAGTATTATTTGGGAAGCCTTGGAAAGGACTCAGAAAGAAAAACTCCATCAAAAGCTAATGCTTTCCATTCTGTAGACTTTGTACAGTTATCTTACTGTATACACACGCTACATACATGCAAAAGACACAGAAGTTGCCATATGTTAAGAGACACAACACACAGAAAAGCAACAGATTCAAGCACTAGGTGCCTAAAGGTATGTTTAAATACATACACGCAAGAACTAATGCTTATATATTCATATATTTTTGTCACTAACCAGACAAAAAATTATTTAAATAAGGTAAAAATAGGGTCTAGCAAGCACAAATTCGAAGTAATTTATGGAAGAAGCACCCTGTAGCCACTCCAGTATTTCTTAGGTTTACGTTGCCAGTTTCAAGCTTCTATAGGTCCATCTGCAGTCTTTTCAGAGTTTGCTTTCTGCTCATCTGGCATGCTGAGAAACTGACCAGTCAATTAATTTTGAAGCAACTCTGACCTAAGTTTATTTAAAAGGTGACCCCAGAGACTCTCTCAAAGTGAACATTTAGCAAACACCATCAACCCACGTGCATCCCTTTGCAATATTAGAATGATACATAAAATCGTCATACTGAGCAGTATCAGCCAGTTATTCTTACACTGTCTGCAGCTTCTGAAACTGCAGAAAAGATCACCCTCGTGATTTACTGGGGCAGGATTATTCTAATGGACATGCCTTAAATCAGGTGGGTGTCCTTCTGCATTAAAGACTGCACTACAGGAGGGTGAAGGTGCTACTTGTTTCCTCAACATCAAACACCTGCAGACCCAGGCTCTCAGTACCTGCAACATTACTAATGGGTAAATTAATAGTGGCAGGACTTGAAATTGAGTCCACTTGATCTTAGGGTATTAGTCCACTGAACCATGTTACTGACTTCACTTTAATCTATTAGATACTTCTTTGTCTTTGTTGAATAAGCATGGCAGGAAAAAACCAAAACAGCATAAATCTTGGAAGAGCAACAAGCAAACACGCAGAAATTCCAAGACGCAGCCTAGTCAAACGAAAATAACTACTAAACACTGATTGTCTGCAAATTAAGCTACACGGAGCTCTGCTAGGCCATTTCCTCAGCTTGTCTGAATTAGCAGGCCTCCAAGACCATGGCAATTTTCATTTGTGCGGATATGAAAAAATATTTTGTATTACTTTGATGCTTTTCATACTAGAATGAGAAGTCTGGGAGAACTGCAAGGAAAGCACTCAATTTCTAGCTGGATAAACTGACACACAAGCAAATTAAATGACCCAAAAATCACACAACTGTTTGAAGACAGAGCAAAACATAAGATTTATCACCCTTTCGGTTCTTCTGCTCCCACCATTAGTGTTACTGACCACTGTACTTGGTGCCTGAAGAAGAAATACCATTTGTTTAAACAACAGTTCGGGTATTAAGCATGCACGCACTTTATGCTTGTATTTTGCTCTTCATTCACCCCACCTAATTCTAGGGATTTAACTGATACGGCCTTTCCAGGTACTTTAGTCACTGGGGAATTAGAGGCAATTTCTGGCTTGATCCAGGCACCAGGCAGGTGAACACCATTTCCGCAAATACCACCCGTCACCCTTCTTTCACTGATTGCCAGAGAAGCCCAGACCAACTACACCGGTTAAATGCCTAATATTGAACGGGGCAGTTGAGACCTATGTCTTTTGCTCTATCAGCTGCCAGAAGTGAACACAATATTATGCAAAAAGACAAAAAAAATGAAGCATCTCTGCTTATATGTAAAACCATGGCATGAATTTCATAGCCCACAAATCCCAAACCAGGAGCCTGAGAGAATACATAAACAAAGGCACAGAACATTGGGGTTGAACAGCTTGCAGAGTTTAAGAGAAATGTAAAAGAAATAAGAGATACCATTAGAAGCAGATACAAGAAAAGAAATTTAAGCCAGAAATAGCCAGAAGCTTATTTCCTTCGTGATTCACAGAGCATCTTGCAAAACTGCAGTGAGTTGGCATAAATTTGTCAGTTTAAGCTCTGGTAGGAAATTTCTGATAGTAGGAGATCATTCTTAAGAGGACAGAAGTAAAATGAACTCTCATATGAAAGGCAGGAGGCGGGAGACAGCAGAAAGAGCTGCTGTCAATAACTGATTTGGTCTCTTTTCATATTCTTTCAAAATTACCTCTTTCTTCTTTCTATTTTTCTCATCATGTATCCCCTCAGTCCCTCCTTAAATTGCATCCTGAGCACCATTCCCTGTTTGTCTGACCTTTGCACCAGCACAATCAACCCAGGGGAGGAACATCCCCACCGCTACGCCTGTGCTTGCAGGAAACGAAGATACGCTGGAGAACTCATCGTTTCTTTCCCATTGGATGAAACATTAAATCTTAAATGGCAAAGAAGTTCAACAATGCCTTGTAGCATATGACATCACTGCGTTCAATCATCTCCAGCATTCTTCCAAGTTCACTCAGGACTTTAAAAGGAGAATTCACCTCACTTCCGATAACGGGATCTTTAAGATTTACTTGTACACATATTTTTTTTTTTTTAAAGGACCGCATTCCAGCACCATTTCTTAAGATAAATCTAACACAATTTAGCAAAAGCTCTGTAATCCAATACTTATGAAATGAGCTGTCAGGCATAAAGTATGCCAGAATCTCTTAAGTCCACACACAGCAGGACAGAAAACTAGTAGCAACTGTACTGAATTACAACCAATAGGAGAAGTCACAGGTCACCGGAGCCACACAGAGTCCTGCTACAGCCAACAATGAAACTTAATGTACTTTCCATGTCCAGAACCATCCGCTATAGAGCTTCTGTAAAACAGATTAATGATAATAGAAGCAGAAACTAGAAAAGAAATGCAAGAAATGGAAGCCTGGCCAATATTCCATTTGTAATTTGTCACACTATCACACAATAAGACTTCAGAGTGAATGTGTTGCCAATTTACAATTCAAATAAGCTTCCTTGAATTTTTAAAAGAATGGACTGTACACATCAGTCAGTACGACACAAAAATGCCCTGTCAGGTTAATTTTAAATGCACGATTTATTAGCTACTGTTAACTAATCACTATCATTATTTCTGATTTTTAAAAGAAGCATCCATTATTAAATAAAATGCAACTCCTGATCCCTAACTGGAATGGGACTTATTTCTGTAACAAAGCAGTATTCCCTAATTTACAATATTTTGACTTTACAATAGCTAGTTAAACGGTCTTTTTTTTTTAACCATATAAATACCCACAGTATTACCAGCAAAAGGAGCACATTTGATTAGGGCTTTACATAGGGTCTGTTAAAGGCAATGGCAATTTTTTTCATTTACTTCAAAGGCCTATTGATCAAGCTAGCATTAGGAAAAAAGAAAAGGTTTCTTTTCATAAAACATTGTTTACCTATAGTTGACGAAACTCCTCCTGGCTCTGAAATTCAGCAGATGCATTGGGCCTACTGCAGACTAGACACTGTTTCTTTCGGAAGGTGCAGTGCTTTGATGATGCAGAAAATAAAGCCCATGCTGTTTCTATGTTCTATTAAAAGGAAAGCCATTAAGACGGTAGTTAAGTAGTCAAGGCCTAAAATTAGACTAGCCACAAATGCCAGTGGCAGGAAACATTCTTAGCATTTAAAATATCGCTCCATAAAACAAAAGTTACTTTGAGTTTCTGGAAAAAGGCAAAAAAACATTGAGCCAAAAAATCATTTAAGTACCTAAATGCATACCTAGCTTTAACCACAATAAGTCAGTGGCTCTAGCCACTTGCTCACAGTTAAGCACCTACCACTCCATCAGCTCAGGCTTTATTGTTGTAGGATTCTGTTACTGGAAAGACTTTACGTCCTCAGTTGTGCTCAGATCAGGGCTGGTTAGACCTAAAGCGGCAAAGGACAACCTGTGGGGTACTGTAACAGTTCACATTGAATTTGTATCACCTGAAGCTCCATCCATACTGTAGTCGGATGAAAACAGCTTTAAACGTTCCCCTTCTTTCCTTGTCATATAAACCTCTGACTGTCCTGTTTCTTCTGTACTCCATAGGCTGCTGCTCCCCAGTGATCATCAGTTGTGTGTTAGGGCTACACTCCACCTACATCACCAAAATGATCAAAATAATCGAAAGATTGCTGCTGGGCATTCTCCAGGCAGAGGCAGAACGAAGAAGCAGATTAGGGGGAGGTTTATTTTTCGCCTGGATCACTTCAAGGATCCAATTCACAACAAAGCCTCAAAAACCACTGGGTTGCCACAGTGGAGGATAGGCAGGGTTGTGGAGTAAGTGGTTGGGATGGGAGTGTCTTCAGGTGGCTTCAGTGTCATGGAAAACACTAGGAGAGCCAGTGGATAGTTCCACCACAAGTTAAACAGTCAATACAACATGTAATTAGGTTCACTCACAGCACCTGCTATGAAAAACAGCAGCAGTTTATATCTTTTTTAGAGCTACCTCATGTACAGGGGTACTTTCTATGAGGGTTAACCAGAAAATTCACACTACTTACCTGGGAACCTACTGGGGTTCATTACACCTGTTTGTGGGTGATATCCTAAGTCAGAGTCAAGCATATCCAAGATCAGAGATCAAGGTTTTTTCAGCTTTTTTTAAGAAAGAAAACAGAAAGCAATTTGAAAATGAACTTGATATTGTCAAAAGGTGGAGAAAAGTACTTTGTTTCTATTTCAAGGACAGAAAGAAAATAAAGAACTATATGGAAAAAGGTACACATGCTATTCAGACAAATACCTTATTTTTCAGTGTCTTTAGAGGAAGCTACTTACAAAGAGGCATAGCGAGGTATTAAAAAAGGATCAGCTGGCAGTACGATGAACAACATGTAGCAATTCATCAGCCTACGTAAACCCAGAGTCGTTTTATTCCGAAGCAAATTTCCCATGACTTTGATACTCCTTTTGAAAGAAGGTTTTTTTTTTAAACCTGCATTTGATCATTGATTTATATTTATACACAGCTTACAGCAGGAAAAGCTCCTGAGTCTGTTATACGCAGCCCTTGAATAGAAACAGAGGAGATTTACACACAGGAAAAAAGTTTTATTGAATCAAAGTGTAGATTATGTACACAGTGAATATCCTATATATTTTCCAGAGCAGGATTAGTAACTAGGAACTCTGAAGTATTACTGCATAGTTCCGATACTGATTATATTCTGTGTACTTTGGCAGGTCACATAACCTTTCTATCTCTGACTGTAAAATGAGGATATTACTTATCAGCCTCACAGGGATGTTGTGAGGATTAGTTAATGCCAGAAAAAGGACATGCAGTGCTTTACGAAGTAAAATCCATCAAAAAAGCACGCACAGTATATGACACCAAGTAATTTGACATAGAATTTAATTCAGTTATACTCTATGATAGTCAAAGTCTTTTGGATAAACAGAAGTCAACTTAAATTTCAACCAAAACTGTAATTAAACCTAAAATTAATTTTTAGTCGATGTTCAAAAAGCAGCATTTATTTTAAAGGGTTGTTCCTATTATCTCTCTGCCTCTCTCTCTCTGATTTCTGGTTCTAACTTGTGGTCATAAGGAGCAGCTCTGGTACCCTGTAGGAAACCTTGTTTTTGCAGTTATTTCTGGCACATCCTGCAGGTTCAAGAGAGGTTTGGGTAGCTTAGCTAAGCACCTCAACTTGGGGTACTTCTGCAAACCAAGCCGAAGCCCGTGGCATTTGCTAATCACTAATTGTAATGCTTTTATGCTCTCCAGTGCAGGAGTTTTGTATAGAAGAAAATCTTCTTCACATTATCTGAAAACGTTCAAGGCAGAGTGAGCGCAAGGAAATGAGACATGCAAGCCCCTGAGGTGACATTCAAGTGGAGACTGAAAGAGGGTGGAGTTCTTAATCCTAAAATTAGGCTCATAATAACTTCAATGCATACCACCTAGAAATGTGCAGCTTTTCAAATACACTAATGTAGCAGATGAAAAGCAGAGTTATTATTTCAGGGCTACAGAGTTCATCACTATACAGTGAAATAAGCAGGCCAGCTTTTTTACTGGTATAAATTCCGTCTTCTGCAATGCTTTTACTCAAAGGTTTCCTTGAAGCAGTGAGATAATCAAGGGCAACTTGGCATTCAGAGTTGTGAACGACGGCAGCTATGCTACCTGATCTGAAAATCACTACTTTCATCTGAGTCAGACCTAAGGTTAGATTTGTGCTGTTTCTGTAACTAGGGACAGTTCTGATTTTTCAAGCAATCTAATTCGATGCTGTCACTATGGGAAAAACAAATGCTTTTTTTTTTTGGCTTTTTTTCTTCCCCCAGGTAACTATTCCAATGTCTATCAGGTTTTAGCAACACTTTCTCTAAACGATAATTTTAAATTATTTAGCTGTTTGTTACCAAAGGAAGTCTCATGAACAATCTAGATCTAGATGCGTGGCCGATTTCACCAACACAGTCTACAGATGGAATTTTTTATTCTTTGCAGATAACGACTTCGTCAACTTCGTTGGAGCTAATTGTCACCTATTGTCATTGTACTCAGCAGAAAAGTAGTAAATTTTCCTTTTACGTTTTTTTCTATCATAACTGATACATCAATATGAAAATAAAAATCACTACTTTTTTCAGTTATACTCAGTTCCTCCACCAACATACCCAAATTTTGGTACTCATAAAATCCAGTGGGACCTCACAGGTTCATTCACAGATGACTAACTATGCTGTTCATAGTTCCAACTTGGTCAACTTGAGGAATGTGTTTTTATGAGCTGTGTTTCCCAAATGTTGGCATATTGAAAAGGTAGCTGTGCCCAGCGAAAGGTGTACTTATTGACTGAAAGACTAATTTCATCATCCAGTGGAAAAAACAAATAGACAAACAAAAATAAACTAAATCCGCAGAAAAGGAGAAGAAAATGCATGTTGGCATATATTCCAAACATGTCTCCAAAATAAATCTATTGCAATGTGCAGTACAAATGTGTTTTGGATTTATAACATATTTTCAAGTTATCTTTCAGGTAAATAGAAGCTTCTACGTTCAATGTATTCAATCACTCACTTTGCTGTTCCATTCTTCTTTCTCTGTTCCTCTCTTGGCTGAACACAATTTGGCCTTTCGGGATTTAGTCCGAATGTGTCGTAACTATTCAGCTCCTTCCTGCTAAAACCTCTTAATATTTTACTCTCCTTTTTGACTCGACAATCTTCTTCACCTATTTGCCTTGCTCTTGATCTCCCATTTCCCCTATCCTTCCTCAGAACACTTGTCTTCTGTTTCCTTTCTTATCAACCGTATCTATTTACATGCTGGGTTTGAAATTTTCCCGAAGGCTTAATGAACTGTTTGCTGTGCTGCTCTGATTATGGAGTACAACAGACAACAATACTAATAAAGTTAAGATAGGGTAATTCAAATCTGTTGAAGAAAAACTAACAACAACAGAACACAATGCAATAATCATTCCCTTAACTCAGTGATTTCCCTGCAGCAGAAAAAGGCTTTCTGGATTACATACAGAATAACCTTGGCACAGCTTCATATAAGTGCTGGGGCCTACTAAGGAAATGTTTGATATAATGCCAACAATGGGCAATAAAACTGAAGTAAATCAGATACTAAATGGGCAGGACACAGCTTTCTTTTAGGGCTGTACAGCACCTAGCACACTCTCATCACTACCCGAATTATTGGGTTTTTTTAAGGATTTCTGAAGCAGTGTTATCCATACTTAGATTCCTTTTCCATTAAGATCTGGTTTGCCTGTTTCTGATCTAAAGTCACTGTTTAAAAATACAAAATAACAGGTCCTTCATTACCAGTGATATAAAAGAATGCATTAATTATTGCTCCTACCTTGTGATTCATTTTACGCAAATCCAAGACAATGTATCTTTTGTTTATAATCTTGGATATTCAATGATGGTTTCAATTAGAGTCTTTTGTTTATACACATATGGACTTCTGAGATTTATTTCCTACAAACAATTGTAATATTGTGTACTGTATGCATAGTAATCTGAACTCTGAGGGCCAAATTCAGCTCTGTTGCAGGTGAGCGTAAATCTAATTTGTTCTGATTCTGACATCCACACTACCGAGCCAGAGGACAGAGTGGGCTTAACTTCACAAAGTCAAAGCCCTGAAAATATCAGATCATTTAGGCTAGATTTCTGTATAAAGTGAGGGATTACATTTCACATAATGATCTCTGCAGTGAGTCCAATACCTTGCATTTGTCAGAATTCCTGCAGAAACGCATTCCGTCTTGATCTCAAGTATCAAAAAACGGACACCCATCTTCCCATTCCAACAGTATTTTTTTCAGTGGGCACCAGTCACCACTACCGAAACGTATCCCTTACTTCTCATTTGAATGCATTTAATTTTGACTTTCAACACTACTGGCTTTTTTCTTTACTTTCAGAACAAGCAGAGGAGAGTGGTGGCTGTTAGTACCCAGTATTTTCTTCCCATGAAGATACTTTAATGCCATTAATCAATTCAACTTCCAGTTTCCTTGTTGTTAAGATAACCAGATAACGCTCTTAATTTCTGTTCCTCTCTGTAAAGACATTTCCCTCACTGAACAATTCTGTGGCTCTTTCCTGCTTGTCCCTTCATTTATTTATTTATTTATTAGAAATGCCAGTAGTTCTCTGGCCAATAAAAAATGATAAAATGGAGCAGGGCCAGGTCTGGATTTAGATTTCAAGCCATTTGTGATCAAATATACGAAGCCATAGTGCAGAGAAAGCTAACTGCATTTCAGTCTATTTCCATTACAGTCATTTTGTCCTCTAAAAGGTCTGCAGAGAAAGCTGAATTATTTTTACGCTGTTAAGTAAGACAACTGGAAACAGTTTTTCGAGAAAAGCTGAGACCACAGAGCACAAACGACAATGGATCTTTGTGTTACAAAGGTGTTGTTGAATGGTTTACTCCCCATAGATTGTTCATGGAGTTGAGCCCACGGATCAAGCAGAGAGCGTGGTCCTAAATGCTATCAGAGGAAGCCAGTAAGATAAATGCCGTTTTCCTTTTTTATTGGTCATGCTGGGCATGTCCTATTATCTTTAAATGGACTGAGCGGTTACTGCAGAGAAAAGAACAAGGATACTATCTCTAACCAGGCTTGTTATAGTCTCCAGGGCAAAGACTGCGAGACACTGCTGATAAACAAAGCAACTGCAAAAGCTAATGTCGCTCCTCTGCAGACAAGACAGAAAAGGCAAATATTTAAAAAGTGGTAGTTCATAAATTATGATCATCCCCACCCCCCATCAAAAATCCATTAACAAGGAAATTTTTCAGGCAAGTAAACCCTGCCCTAGGAACACATGTTCAAGATTTTTTTCCAGACTTAACCTAAATTAAGGTCAGTGACCTTAATCCCTTCCATTGTGATTGCCTTGTGCACTAGGAATGCAATAGGTTAGAACAGGCTAATGAATGAAAATCTCATTCAGCTGCAACTCATATTCACTCATCCCATCCCATCCCATCCTGAAAAATCTACCTACTTACGATCACCTACTCTGAATGTATCCCCTAACATAGCTGTTTCTCTCTTATTTCCCTCTTTCAGGCCTTTGCTTCAATTCAGTGTAACTGGTCTAATTCATCAGCTCATTTAAATCAATTTGATTCAATTCACCTCAGTGGGGCTGCATCAGCCCCAGTCTTGCAGCCCATCACTGTTGGCAGCGCCGCTGTTCTCCCTGCCACCCAGTCCTCTGCTGGAAAATAAACTAGTAGGACTCTCTGCATCTTGCCATATATATTGAGGTACTCCTTAGCTGTTTTCAGCTCTTCCTCCATAACATTTAAATTCTTCTAATTCAATCCTTTTTCTTCATTTATATTCTGTAAAACTCAAGCAGATACCTACCACTGTCTTCTTTTGCTTTGTAAGAGCAATGTCACCCCCCCCTTCATCTTATCTGCTCAAAACACACATGCCAAAGAATACTTTCTTATTCATCATTCTAACCACCTCAGGTTTCCTTCTCTGAGTACTTCCCACCTACTCCTTCTTTAACATATAAAACTGAAAATGTTTTATTGAGGACCTGAATCGAACACCTCTGCATTGATCACACATCTTCTTGTGTTACAAAGAGTCTTAAATTAGAATGAAACCTCTTCTGAGAAGACACAGTGCCTTATTATGTATTGCAGTACAGTAAGTTTATAAACTTAATTGCATCTTCTGGATGCCACTGCAATTCCAGCTGCCCTTACACAACAACAGTCAAAGATGACAGCTCGTATTTTGTTGTGATTATGGGGACGAACCCAGCCATGCCAATGCAGAAAGGCCAATGCCCTTCTGCCGCACACCACCAGCACCGGGTCAGGTGGAAAGGCAGGAGGCTTGGACTTCCCTCTGCTCCTGAATGGGGAGCTCTAATCTGCCTTTGGGTAGTTTAACCAACATTCCCTTTCTGACTATCTCTGCCCTCCACTGGACCTTTACAAACTGAGGAAGACTGGAATTTTCCGAAGTTTGCAATCAGAAAATACCCATGCACATTAATTAAAACTTTCCATGAAAATGCACCAGTTAGAGGACTACATTCACTGGGGTCAGGGTGTAGCTTCTACTTGAGCGGGCCAGATCGGCTCCGTACGGCACAAGGTGTCCTCAGCTGCACCTGATGGAGATTCGGATCCTTGCTCTCGCCCTCCCCGTGACTCCCATGACCCAGGTGAATGTCCAAGTACTTTAGTTATCCAGAGAGCTATTTTTCACAAGACATAAATAAAGGTAAATCTCTAGTTTTTAGTCCAGTATGGAAAAGAAAAGTGAATCCTCAGATTTGTTTTCACAAAGTTTTTCATTTTAGACAGCTATAGCTGTGCTGTGACTTTGAAAGCCCTCTGAATAGATACGGTATCATTTGAGTGAGAAAATAAGAGAGGGGAGAATGTTTTTATGCTTATTCTTCATCCAGCTTTAAGAAAAATTTATGGCTTCTTTATTCAAATTTTCTATTGCAGATTTTTGAGTTTTTAGCAGGATTTAGCGAAGTTGCTACTAGATGTTTCCATCATGGAACAAGCGCTAGCGGCCCTTCTCAGATGCAGGATACCTGTTAGCATGCTCTCCTTGGCCACGTTTCCCAGATTTCATGGTATTTCCTCCACTTTACAACAGCAAATTGCTAGGCGTGTACTGACCCACAGCAAATTTAATCACAGGAGTTTTTACAATATCCAAGCCTAAGGATTACTTACAAACTTTGCATTAGCATATGCTTCAGTAAACCAACTTGAAAAATGCAACTTAAGGAATGTCTTTTTTCTCCCATGGACACTCTGGCTTACATGCTTAACACAAAATACACTTCTGCAAGTAAGCTACCACAAAGTCTTCGGAAACAGATAAATATGTTTTTTGATTGTGTTGACAATGGGAACAGCTCACTGCACTGAGCTGCCAAATGAGCAGCCCAGAAGTACTGATTCATTTCCCAAGACAGCTTATCTTGTTAGCAACAAAATGGTGAATCTGAAAGAAAATGTGGTCCAAAAGTCACAGGCCTCTCTCTAGTCTGGAGATCCAAGTCAGAAATGATTGTGATGATATTTACATTTAGGAGTCTGACCCTTTTAAGTTACATTTGAAAGCTCATTACTTGACTGTTCATCTCCATTTTTATTAGTGATCACAACATTTTTGTTGCGGATGCAAAATTCACCCTGTCAAACTACTGACAAGTGGCACTGAACTATAAAAGTGCTATATTAATACAGATAATGCTGATTAATAAGATTATAAAAAAATTGATTCAATGGTACTCCAATTTATAACTCGGAGAGAGATGACAGGGAACATACAAAACGGCAGACGGTATGTTTTGCTCCCTTCAGCAGACCTGCAGTTCACAAATGGCAATACTCAGAACTCCTACATGTTCTACATCGTACTTCATGGGCATTTTTGAATTGTATCTCTTTCCCAGTTTTTAGAAATTTATGGTTTAATAGTTAGCAAGGCTTTACTGCATATGACGGTAGCAGACCCTGAGAAACCCCAATGCAATTGCTTTTCAGCCCATGACTCAGTTCCTTGGGAGTTTTTCAGTGTCATAGGTTTGGATACTTAAATCAAACCGTATTAGCTTTTCCTGGAGAGAAAAAAAAAAAAAAAAAAAAAAAA